>ERZ773165.109-NODE-109-length-71738-cov-16.643528_pt1 | contig 71738 bp, 57 predicted proteins | sample MGYA00581003_ERZ773165 | MGnify/ENA primary metagenome ERZ773165 (study PRJEB29015, sample SAMEA2737817) | human gut metagenome | biome: human gut; feature: human-associated habitat; material: faeces | place: China | collected 2012 ... | reverse complement strand
CTGTGGTAAAAATTACTTTTTCCTTCATATTGCTACAGTTTTGCTTGATTTTTTTTTATTTTTCTGCTGCAAAAGTATAGCTTTAAAGGAAAAAGCCTTTGACACAAAAGTGTATTTCTCAAGAGTGTAGCTTAAGAATTACACTTTTGTGTATAAAAAGAAAGGATAAATAGTGTTTGGTGATAGGGGATAAATAAGATAAAAGCATTTTCAATGCGCTTATTCAACAAGTAAAAGAAGGCAAATATATACTACAGTTCTTTCCATTGTAGTATAATTCGCCTTCACACCTATAGTTTCGTGATAATTCACACAAAACTGAGATTACTTTGTTGTTACCACGATAATGCACTTGGGTGGCAGTTTTGCATTCTTCGCATATTTGATATAATCCGGATCTTTCTTGTTCTTGATGACATTCATCGAAACAATTTTAGAAGACGGAACTTCCTTAACACTTGAATAAGGTACGACATTACCATTCAACACAAATACCACTTCATCTTTTGAATCAACATGGATAGACTCAGAGGTTGATTTGCCAGGTTCACTCTCTTTTACCTCTTCCTTTATTGAGTTAGAGATTATTTTCACATTGCCGATTTTGCGACCATTTGTATTATAGTCAGAGGTGAAAATGGCGTGAATGTTATGTTCAGAGTCTATCGTATAGTTTACGATAGTCTTGCCTTTGAGTTGTGAACCATCGAAGTTCTCCACCTTCTTACCATCAATCACATAGATTGTCTTTTTGACTTCCTGTGCGCTCATTGTTGCAAAGTTCAGCAGTGCAACGAGCAGAAATAAAATTGTCTTTTTCATTTTTACTTTGTAATTTATATATTTATTAATTGAGATGTTTGTTCTAACGAAAGTGTCCCCTCGGCGCTAAGTTTCATTATATACGAATTACCGTCCGTGGCATTTACTGCAAAACCATTGCAAACTGGAGACACATTGATGTTTACATCATCAGGACTTAAATCTGCCAAAGTATAAACGATGTCTATCATTTCTGAGGCTGATGTTTCTTGTACCTTTAAAGGTTCTGATATTAAATGCTTACGGCATTTTTCCTTGGGCGTTTTGCTAACAGGTGATTTTGTTTCAGAAAGAAGATACGTTTTTTGTGTTATCTGCACGTCTGATTCTTCATGTGTCTTCACTTCATCATCACGTTTTTTTGTTTCTGCTACATCTACCGAATTGTTTTTGGCAATCGGCGATATCTCATTGACTTTATCGCCTATCCAAGGATGCCAGACAAGCAGTAGCAGTACTACTGCCGCACTTACTGCAGAGACCAAAGTCCACAGAGGTATGACAGATGGCTTCTTCAACTGGTTGGGAACCAACAGAGCATCAATTTCTTCTTTACTGAAATCATAAGCGTCTGTCTTGAAGCTCATAAACAACTGTTTATATTTCTGCCACGCTGGCGAAATGTTATTGGCTTCACAGAAATACTTGGACAGTATCTGTTCTTCTGCTTCAGTTGTTTGTCCTTCCAAAAACTTATCAAGCAGTTCTTTTATATATTCCCTTGTCTGTTTCATAATTCTATTCCTTTCATATTTCTTAATAGTTCCTTCCTTGCTTTGCTTATCATGCCACGGACGGAAGACTCCGATGTCCCTATTATCTTTGCTATGTCAGCGTATGAAATATTTTCCACATTTCTCATTCTGAGTATCGCCCGCTGTTTATCATTTAGCGCATGAATGCTCCTCTCCAGTTTGCATAAGTCTTCTGACTCCTCCATTTTTATTTGTGGATTGTCATGCACAGCTATTACCCCTGCGTCTTCTAAGGATAACGTGCATTTGGCTTTCCGCAACATATTCAGCGAAACATTTCTACAGACAACAGAAGCCATATTTCTCATTTTTCCTGCATCGAAAATATTGTTCTTTGCCACCCATAGTTTCGCAAGAGTTTCCTGAACAGCATCTTCTGCATCCTCGGTGTTGTCGAAATAACGCCTTGCCTGTAGAAGCAAATCCTTTCGCAAGTGTCTAACATTATATATAAACTCATTGATTTCCATTGTACTTTTGTGATACTTCTAATATAATAACACAAAATTTACGGTTTCGCTACCGAAAAACATTCTTTTATTTCCAATTGTATCGTCTATTGATAAAGATATAATGTAACCCGATGGAAAAAGTGTCCGTAATGTCACCCGTCTGACATCGCGGACACTTTTTCTTTATGATGGCTATGAAGAAGGAAAAGATAACAATAGTAGTTTTTAGTCATCTCATTTATTACATATATATGTTTCTTTTTTTACACTTTTAGATGTATAAGAATGCTGCTTTATCGATATATAGTTTTATTTTCCTTACGGGTTCGCCTAAAGTCAGTATGCTTAATAGATCTAAATAAAGAATCATTATCTTCGATATTTATATTTTCACCTGCAAATTTACTATTATTATTTGAATTATACGAAAATCGGACGCAATTATTATCTTTAAAGCAGGTTTTAAGTTTTGAACACAACTTCCGAAATGTCAAAAAAAGAAGTCATATGCTTCATGGTTGGCGTATAGGTCATTCTCCTGAGCATAAAAAGAATCTTCAACAAAAAAAGGAGTCATCCTGATGGGGACAACTCCTTTTATTATAATTGTTATTTGAAATAAGTCTTTCTGCTTACGAATTCATGGAGAGCAGGAACTCGTCGTTGCTGCGGGTATGCTCCATGCTCTTGTGGATGGTGTTCATCGCCTCCACAGGATTCATGTCGGAAATATACTTACGCAGAATCCACATACGGTCGAGGGTGGTCTTGTCCTGCAACAGGTCGTCGCGACGAGTAGAAGAAGCCACGAGGTTGACAGCAGGGAAGATGCGCTTGTTGCTGAGAGAGCGGTCGAGCTGAAGCTCCATGTTGCCCGTTCCCTTGAACTCCTCGAAGATCACCTCGTCCATCTTGCTGCCTGTATCGATGAGGGCAGTGGCGATGATGGTGAGCGAGCCGCCTCCCTCGATGTTGCGGGCAGCTCCGAAGAAACGCTTAGGTTTCTGCAGGGCATTGGCATCGACACCACCTGTAAGAACCTTGCCTGAGGCTGGCGCTACGGTGTTGTAGGCACGAGCCAGACGGGTGATGGAGTCGAGGAAGATGACGACGTCGTGACCGCACTCCACCATGCGCTTGGCTTTCTCCAATACGATTCCGGCTATCTTGACATGACGCTCGGCAGGCTCGTCGAAGGTAGAGGCGATGACCTCGGCGTTGACGGTGCGAGCCATGTCGGTAACCTCCTCAGGGCGCTCGTCGATGAGCAACATCATGAGGTAGGCCTCGGGATGATTGGCAGCGATGGCGTTGGCGATATCCTTCATCAGGATGGTCTTACCCGTCTTTGGCTGAGCCACGATGAGTGCACGCTGACCCTTACCGATAGGCGAGAAGAGGTCGACAACACGAGTGCTGAGGTTAGTGGTGGCACGGTCGCCACAGAGTGTGAACTTCTCGTCGGGGAAGAGAGGTGTGAGATGCTCGAAAGGTATGCGGTCGCGCACCTCGGATGGCTTTCTACCGTTGATCATCTCGATGTCGGTGATAGGGAAGTACTTCTCGCCCTCGTGAGGAGGACGCACACGGCATTGTACCACGTCGCCGGTCTTCAGACCATAGCGCTTGATGACATTATTGGGCACATACACATCGTCGGGTGAAGAGAGGTAGTTGTAGTCGCTGCTGCGCAGGAAACCATAGCCGTCGGGCATGACCTCGAGTACACCATTGGATGTGATGATGTTGGTAAAGTCGAATGTTGACTCAGCTTTTTTCTGTTGTACTGGCTGAGGGACAGGAGCTGCAGTGGCTGTAGGAGTGGTAGGACGATCGAAGATGTCGAAGGTGGGCATGGCAGCCTGGTCTTCGATAGGAAGGTCGACTACAGGGATAAAGTCGGTGCCGTCGCCAGGGTCGCCCTCCCAAATGCCTGCGGCATCCTGTGCAGCAGTCTGTTCGCCAGCCTTCTCGTTTTGGGCATTCAACTTGGCCTGCAACTGTGCAGCCAGGGCTGTAGCGTCACTCTCGCCGTTGTCGGCAGCATTAGAAAAATCCTGTTCGGGAATGAGGTTGGTATCGTCAACCGAGTTTTGTTTTTCCGTATTATCCTCCGAGGTTGTGTCTTCAGAAGGGCTGTTGGCTTCCTGTTTACTCTGCATCTTGTTTCTTTCCTTCATGGCAGCCACCTTGGCAGCTGCAATGGCCTCAAGCTCAGCCTTGCTCTTACGTCCTCTGTGTTTGGCTATAGGTTTCAGCATGGCTGGCTCTACATCGCTCTGCGCTGTTTCGGCAGAAGTAACGGCTGGCACTTCGGCTTCTGGAGCATCCAGATCGGCAGCGGTCTGAGGTGCTTCGGTCCCGGCTATGGGCTCATCCTGCTGTAAGGGTTCTTTGAACAAAGGAGTATCGGTGGACACAGGTCCTTTCACCTGGTTCTTCATCACGTCGTAGTTTTCACCGTCCTTGCCCTTCACGGAGTACACCTTGTCTTCCGTCTTTGCTATCCTCACTCTCTTTCTCTTGGGAGCTGCAGCATTCTGGACGGGCTGCTCGGCCTGGGTGTCGAGAATGGCGTAAACAATCGTCTTTTTGTTGTCATTAGACTTGATTTTAGCACCTATCTCTTTTGCAATGTCTTTCAGTTGAGCGACATTTTTTGCATTTAATTCGTCTATGCTATACATTATATTATAAAAATAGTATATGATGTTTTGATTGATGATAAGCGTTTCGAAGAGTGGGGAAACGCCTATAAGAATTGAAATCGAGTGCAAAGATAATTAAAAAATTCGTTTCTGCCAAATTTTTTCCTTATCTTTGCACAAAAAATTAATAAATGGCTACGCAGATACCCTATTTGGATGTTCAGAACCTCACCAAACGATTTGGTGCTCAGGTTCTTTTCGAGAATATTTCGTTTTCCATCGCTGAAGGACAGAAGGTGGGACTCATTGCACGCAACGGCACGGGAAAGTCAACTCTTATGTCGGTACTGATGGACAAGGAAGGCTATGAGTCAGGATCTATCATCTACCGACGTGACTTGAAACTGGGCTTTCTGGAACAGTCGCCCCAGTTTGATCCCGAGGAAAGTGTACTCGATGCCTGTTTCAACCACAAGGACGATCCCGAGAAGGTGCTCAAGGCGCGACAGATACTCACACAGTTGCACATCACCAACCTGGAGCAGCCCATGGGACAGTTGAGCGGTGGACAGCAGAAGCGTGTGGCGCTTGCCAACGTGCTGATTACCGAGCCCGACTTCCTGATGCTCGACGAGCCTACCAACCATCTCGACCTGGAAATGATAGAATGGCTGGAAGGCTATCTGAACAGGGGCAACAAGACCATCTTTATGGTGACCCACGACCGATTCTTCCTCGACAAGGTGTGCAACGTGATACTGGAGCTCGACGATCAGGGCATCTATACCTATCGCGGCAACTACGCCTACTACTTGGAGAAACGACAGGAGCGCATGGACAACCTTCGGGCTGAGATTCAGCACTCGAAGAACCTTTATCGCCGGGAGCTGGAATGGATGCGCCGTCAGCCACAAGCCCGTGGACATAAGGCGAAATACAGAGAGGATGCCTTTTACGAGCTTGAGAAAGTGGCAAAACAGCGCATTGAGGACCGACAGGTAAGGTTGAAAGCTTCTACCGTTTACATCGGCTCGAAGATTTTCGAATGCCAGTATGTCAGCAAGGCCTTCGACGACCGCGGCAAGAAGAAAGTCATTCTGCGCGACTTCTATTACAACTTTGCACGCTTCGAAAAGATGGGCATCGTGGGTAATAACGGAACAGGAAAGTCCACCTTCATCAAGATGCTGCTGGGCGAGGTGAAACCTGACAGCGGACAGTTTGACATCGGCGAGACGGTGCGCTTCGGCTACTTCTCGCAGGAAGGTCTGAAGTTCAAGGAAGACCAGAAGGTGATAGACGTCATCACAGAGATAGCCGACTACATCGACCTGGGCGGCGGCCGGCACATGACCGCCTCGCAGTTTCTGCAGTTCTTCCTCTTCACGCCCGAGGAACAGCATAACTACGTGTACAAGTTGAGCGGAGGCGAGAAGCGCAAGCTCTACCTCTGTACCGTGCTGATGCGCAACCCCAACTTCTTGGTGCTCGACGAGCCTACCAACGACCTCGACATACAGACGCTGCAGGTGCTGGAGGAATATCTGCAAGACTTTGCCGGATGCGTGATTGTGGTGAGCCACGACCGATATTTCATGGACAAGGTGGTGGATCATCTGCTGGTCTTCAAGGGCGAAGGCGAGATACAGGATTTCCCTGGCAACTATACCCAGTATCGTGAATGGTGCCGACTTCAACCCAAAACCGAGGGCGAGGGAGCCGAGAAGAAAGCCACCAAGCCTACAGCCAAAGAACAGCCTTCGGCAACCCAGAAGAAAGAGGGCAAAAGAAAGATGACCTACAAGGAGAAGCGCGAGTACGAGCAGCTGACCAAGGAACTGGAACAGCTCGAAAACGAGCAGAAAACCCTGGAGGAAGCTCTCTGCAGCGGACAACTCTCGGTGGAGGAACTGACGGAGAAGAGCAAGCGTCTGCCAGAAATCAAAGACGAGATCGACGAGAAGGAAATGCGTTGGCTCGAACTCGCCGAGATAGAAGGGTAGTGGGAGAGTAAGCGAAAGTGCAGAACGAAAGAACGGAATAAAAAATTGAAATAACAACAATATGGAAATAAAGAAATCAGAATTCACCATATCTGCTCCACGAGTGAGCATGTGTCCTAAGGACAACAAGACGGAGTATGCCTTCATCGGCAGAAGTAATGTGGGAAAGTCGAGCCTCATCAACATGCTCTGCAACCACAAGGGACTCGCCAAGACATCGGCCACACCGGGAAAGACCCTGCTTATCAACCATTTCATCATCAACAACGAGTGGTATCTGGTCGACCTGCCGGGCTATGGCTTCGCCAAGCGTTCGAAGACCGTACAGAAACAGTTGGAGCAGATGATTTCCAGCTATATTCTGCAGCGTCCACAGTTGGCTAACGTCTTTGTACTTATCGACGTGCGCCACGACCAGCAGAAGATTGACCGTGAGTTCGTAGACTGGTTGGGCGAGAGTGGCGTGCCCTTCTGCATCGTCTTCACCAAGGCCGACAAGTTGGGCCCAGTTAAGGCCCGCATGAATGCCGAGAAGTGGATGCACGCGCTGGAAGACCGTTGGGTGGAACTGCCTCCTTACTTCATCACCAGCAGCGAGAAGAAGTTGGGTCGCGACGACGTGCTCGACTACATCGACCAAATCAACAAGAGTTTGGAGGAGGCTGAATAAGTCTGTAAAACTAAAGAGTTATACTTCAGAAACTTCAGAATCCAGCGAAAAGGGAGTAATATATAATAAGGTATAGAACTCTCGTAGGCGATGAAGTTGCGAGAAGACAGAGTAGTCAAAGATATTATGGGTAGCATCAAACAGATAAATTGGGGATTTATCGGTTGCGGAGAAGTGACCGAGAAGAAATCGGGTCCAGCCTTCAACGAGGTGGAGGGCTCGAAGGTAGTGGCTGTCATGAGCCGTAGTGAGGACAAAGCCCGCAGTTATGCCGAGCGCCACCATATACGTAAATGGTACACGGATGCCCAGGAGTTGATAGACGATCCCGACGTGAATGCCATTTACATCGCCACGCCACCATCGTCGCACGCCACTTTCGCCATCATGGCGATGAGGGCAGGCAAGCCGGTGTATGTGGAGAAACCTCTGGCTGCCAGCTATAACGACTGCATCCGCATCAACCGAGTGAGCGAACAGACGGGAGTGCCCTGCTTTGTGGCTTACTATCGTCGCTATCTGCCATACTTCCGCAAGGTGAAACAGATAGTGGAGCAGGGAGGCATAGGCAATGTGCTCAACGTACAGGTGAGATTCTCGGTGCCGCCACGCGACCTCGACTATACTTCGGGCAAGGAAATGCCCTGGCGACTGCAGCCCGACATTTCGGGAGGTGGCTATTTCTACGACCTGGCTCCACATCAGATAGACCTCCTGCAGGATATCTTCGGAGTCATCACCCGTGCCCACGGCTATCCCGCCAACCGTGCCCATCTGTATGAAGCAGAGGACACCATCTCGGCTTGTTTCTACTTCGAGAGCGGTATTCCCGGCAGTGGAAGCTGGTGCTTTGTGGGACACGAGAGTGCCAAGGAAGACCGCATAGAGATCGTTGGCGACAAGGGATCGCTGTCGTTCTCGGTTTTCGACTACGATCCCATCCTGCTTGTTACGAGTGCAGGCAAGACAAGCATCGTAGTGCCCAACCCTTCGTATGTACAGTTGCCTATCATCAAGACTGTGATAGAAGACCTGCAGGGAATCGGCACCTGCGAAAGCACTTGTGTGGCAGCCACTCCTACCAACTGGGTGCTCGACCGCATATTGTGGAAGAACTAAACCATGTCGCCTGCAGTCAGCCCAGGCCCCACGACTGAGAGTTCCGGCAGACTGCTGCATCAGCACGACCTGTAAAATATAAAGCAATGAAGAACAAGTTTGTTTACACCCTCATCGTTTTCTGCCTTGGCTTCGGCTCTCCTGCCTGGAGTTCCGAGGAGACGGCAGATTCCACTTTGCTGGGAACCTTGTTCAATGCTACGATGTTCCAGCCGAATTCCTCAGACAGTCTTACTTATGCCCGCCACAAGAAGACTTTTTTCCACAGAGTGGGCGATGTCTTCACCAAACTGTTCCGCGAGTTCAACACCACCGACGAGAACTATATCGAGTCGCAGCATTATAACTATACCGTGATGCTGCAGAACACCAACACCTACGAACGCTACACACTCTCGAGCAAGGAAGGGCAGAGCATCTCGTTTGCTCCCGACATCACCTACCGCTTAGGTCCTTATATTGGCTGGAGATGGGTGTTCTTAGGCTACGCCATCGATCTGAAGAATATCGGCTTTGGTTCTTCCCACTCACCCAAGAAGGGGTTCTCGATGAGCCTTTACAGCAGTCTGCTGGGCATCGACCTGTTCTGGCGACAGACAGGAAACGACTATCACATTAAGAGCTTCTATTTAGGCGACGGGATAGACACATCGCCCGTCAAAGGAGTAGACTTCGACGGCGTGAAATCGAGTGTAAAAGGTTTTAATCTTTACTACATCTTTAACCACAGAAAATTCTCTTATCCAGCAGCTTATGCGCAGAGTACTGTTCAGCGAAGAAGCGCCGGTAGCTGGTTGGCAGGCATTGGTTATACTCGCCATACGCTGGAGGTGGACTGGGAGAAACTGGAAGATGTGGTAGTCGACAAGATGGGTGAAAAGTTCGGTGGCGACATCGACAACAAACTGCGTTTTGGTACGGTGAAGTACACCGACGTATCGGGCAGTTGTGGCTATGCATACAACTGGGTCTTCGCCAAGGACTTTCTCTTCAATGCTTCCCTTTCCTTGGCTTTGGCCTACAACCAGTCGATGGCAGATGTGGAGCGCGAGGAGAACAAGAAAACACGTGAGTTCAGTTTCCGCAACTTCAACCTCGACGGCATTGGCCGTTTTGCCTTGGTATGGAACAACACCCACTGGTATGCCGGTGCAAGCGCCATCCTGCATACCTATAATTATAAGAAGGACCGTTTCTCAACCAACAACTCCTTCGGAGAGCTCAACCTCTATGTGGGAGTCAACTTTGGCAGAAAACGATAGGTTCGTCTTTTGATACATAAAATGAATAGCAATATGAAAAAAACGATGATTCTTTTGTTGGCTTGCCTGTTGGTTTGTCACGTTTCGGCTTACAACCGTCAGGACAGTATGAAGATAGTGAGCCTGCTGCAGGAGGCGAAGTCGCTCAAACAGAAGCCCAAAAGCTGGATGCTTTGGTTTGGCAAGAAGTTTATCGGTGTGCCTTATGTGGCAGGAACCCTCGACCGCACAAAGGAAGAGCAGTTGGTTATCAATACTCGCCAGCTCGACTGCACCACCTATGTGGAGATGGTGACAGCACTGACCCTATGCGCCCAGAAGGGACAAACCTCCTTTGCGCAATATTGCGAGCATCTAAAACACGTGAGGTATATTGGCGGAAAGGTGGAGTACACCAGACGTCAGCATTATTTCACGGTGTGGATCAACGACAACGAGAAGGAGGGCATCGTGACCGACATACATCCCAATCCTCCCTTCACAGCTGTTCAGAAAGTGGCTGTCAACTGGATGAGCACACATTCCTCCAACTACAAGATGCTCACAGCTCATCCCGAATGGATGGCAGGCATCAAGGCCATGGAACGAAGCATTACAGGTAAAAGCTACAGATACATCCCGAAAAACAAGATTGCGAACAACCAACTCTTCAGGTCGGCGATTCACGACGGCGACATCATTGTCATCATCACCAACAAGAAAGGACTTGACACCACTCACATCGGACTGGCGTCGTGGCATGCAGACGGTCTGCATCTGCTCAATGCCAGCAGCATACATCATCGGGTGATCGACGAACCCATGCTGCTCCGCACTTATATGAGCAAGCATCCGGTACAGACAGGAATCAGAGTTTGTCGCGTAACAGAACGCTAAAACAGCATAAATATACAGCTAAATCATAATAAATGCAGAAAAATAATATCAAAATGATAATTTTTCTGCATTTTGTACGACTAATTGCAAATTAATTAGTATATTTGCAAACAGATTTCTAAAAGTAGTGAATTTTTTATTTAAAAGTGAATAACGATGATACTGGACATTGAAATGCTGAGAAGCTTTTATGCTTCGTATTCAGATAGTGTAAAACAAGCCAAGGCTACAGTCAAACGACCTCTCACTTATGCTGAGAAGGTGCTCTTTGCTCACCTATATGATCCCACTCAGTTGCGACCATATAAAAGAGGTATAGAGTATGTAGACTTCCGTCCCAATCGTGTGGCGATGCAGGACGCTACAGCCCAGATGGCTCTCTTGCAGTTCATGAATGCCGGTAAGGACAAAGTGGCCGTACCCGCTTCGGTTCATTGTGACCACTTGATTCGTGCCGATGTAGGCGCTACTGCCGACCTCCCTGAGGCTTGCAAGACCAACAAGGAGGTGTACGACTTTCTGAAGTCAGTCTCACAGAAATATCATATTGGATTCTGGGGTCCAGGAGCTGGAATCATCCATCAGGTGGTGCTCGAGAATTATGCCTTCCCTGGTGGTATGATGGTAGGAACCGACTCGCATACGCCCAATGCCGGAGGTCTCGGTATGGTAGCAGTAGGTGTGGGCGGTGCAGATGCGGTAGACGTGCTGACCGGACAGCCATGGGAACTCAAGATGCCTCGTCTTATTGGTGTTCATCTTAAGGGCAAACTCTCTGGATGGGCAACTCCTAAAGACGTGATCCTCGAAATTCTCGGCATTCTGACCGTCAAGGGCGGCACAAATGCCATCCTTGAATACTTCGGCGAAGGTCTCGACAGCATCTCGACCACAGGCAAGGCCACCATCTGTAATATGGGAGCAGAACTGGGAGCCACTTGCTCCATCTTCCCCTTCGACGAGAACGCCGACGAATACCTGCGCAAGACGGGCCGTGAGGAGATTGCTGTTCTCGCCCAGCAGAATGCGGCAGAACTCCGCGCCGATGATGAGGTGATGGCTAATCCTTCGGCTTTCTACGACCAGATAGTAGAGATCGACCTTTCCAAGGTGGAGCCACACCTCAATGGTCCGTTTACTCCCGATGCCGCCACACCTATTTCGCACATGAAGGCGAAGGGTCCTGCCAACGATTATCCCATGGTGGTAGAGGTTGGACTGGTAGGCAGTTGCACCAACTCATCCTATCAGGATCTTGCACGTGCAGCCAGTGTGGCACGCCAGGCTTACGAGAAAGGCATCGAAGTGAAGGGACAACTGATTATCAATCCAGGTTCGGAGCAGATTCGTTACACGGCAGAGCGCGACGGCATCCTCGACGATTTCAAGAAGATCGGTGCCTTGATTATGACCAACGCCTGCGGTCCTTGCATCGGACAATGGAAGCGTCATACTGACGACAATACACGTAAGAACGCCATCGTCACTTCATTCAACAGAAACTTCCGCCGCCGTGCTGACGGCAACCCCAATACTTACGCCTTCATCGGCAGCCCAGAGCTGACAGTGGCGCTGACCATTGCCGGCAGACTGGACTTCAATCCTGCCACAGACACCTTGTTGGACAAGGAAGGCAACAGCGTGAAACTGGATGCCCCAACAGGCTACACATTCCCTCCTAAGGGATTTGCCGTAGAGGACAAGGGATTCATCGCACCAAGCGCAGACAACGCTAATGTGGAGGTAGTGATCTCACCAAACAGCAACCGCTTGCAGAAGCTGGCTCCATTTGCAGCCTGGGACGGAAAGGATCTGACCGATATGCCGTTGCTTATCAAGACTGAAGGTAAGTGTACCACCGACCATATCTCTATGGCTGGTCCCTGGCTGAAATTCCGCGGTCATCTGCAGAACATCTCCGACAACCTCCTGATGGGAGCCGTCAACGCCTTCAACGGTGAGAGCAACAAGGTGAAAAACCAGTTGGACGGCAAGTACGTGGAGGTTTCCACCGCAGCCAAGGCTTATAAGGCACAGGGTATCAGCAGTATCGTGGTGGCTGAAGACAACTATGGCGAGGGTTCTTCGCGTGAGCATGCAGCCATGGAGCCTCGCTTCCTCAATGTGAAGGTGATCCTCGCCAAGAGCTTCGCCCGCATTCACGAAACCAACCTGAAGAAGCAGGGTATGCTGGCGCTTACATTCTGCAACAAGGATGATTATAATAAGGTACAGGAAGACGACCGTATTTCGCTCACCGGTCTGAAGGAGTTTGCCCCAGGCAGCAAGCTGACGGTAACTCTGAAGCATCAGGATGGCAGCGAGGACAGTTTCCTGGTAGAACATACCTACAACGATACGCAGATAGCTTGGTTCAAGGCAGGTTCGGCTTTGAATTTTGCAGCAAAGAAATAGTGTTTTGCGATTACACTAAACATTACCCATTAAACATCAATAAAAATGAACAAGGAATATTTAATATATAAACTGAGCGATGAGGTAAAAAACTCATGCAAGATTGACAAGGAGGCTTTCACTAAGTTCAATGTGAAGCGTGGTCTTCGAAATGACGATGGCTCGGGTGTTCTCGTCGGTTTGACCAATATTGGTAATGTAGTGGGTTACGAGCGAGATGCAGACGGAAAGCTGACACCTACAGAGGGTAAACTCTATTATCGTGGCTATGAGCTCGACGACCTGGTGAGTCCTCTGCTGAAGGAGAAGCGCTTCGGTTTCGAGGAAGTGGCTTTCCTGTTGCTTTCAGGTCAGTTGCCTGACAAGGAGGAGTTGGAAGCTTTTAAGGAACTGCTCAACGACAACATGCCGCTCGACCACCGCACCATCACGCACATCATCGAATTGGAGGGCAGCAACATCATGAACATACTGGCGCGATGCGTGCTCGAGATGTACACATTCGATCCCAATCCTGATGACATCAGCCGCGACAACCTGATGCGTCAAAGCATAGAGTTGATAGCCAAGTTCCCAACCATTATCGCCTATGCCTACAACATCTACCGCCACTCGGTACAGGGCCGCAGTCTGCATATCCGTCATCCTCGCGAGAACCTCTCCATCGCAGAGAACTTTCTCTATATGATGAAGCACGAGAACTATTCGGAGCTCGATGCACGAATGCTCGACCTGCTGCTCATCATCCAGGCAGAGCATGGTGGTGGTAACAACTCTACCTTTACCGTGCGTGTCACTTCTTCCACCCGCACAGATACTTACAGCTCTATTGCCGCCGGTATCGGCAGCTTGAAAGGTCCGCTTCATGGTGGTGCCAACATCAAGGTAATCAATATGTTCCATCACCTGAAAGAGCAGATCAGAGACTGGAAGAATGTGAAGGAACTGGATGTTTATCTCACCCGTATGCTCAACAAGGAGGCTTACGACAAGACTGGTCTTATCTATGGTATCGGTCATGCGGTCTACACATTGAGCGATCCCCGTGCCGTAGAGCTGAAACGTTTGGCTGGCGAATTGGCCAAGGAGAAGGGAAGAGAGGACGAGTATGAATTCCTGAAGCTCATAGAGCAGGAGGGTATCAAGTGCCTGCAGGAGCATCGTGGAGGCAGCAAACCTGCTTGTGCCAACCTCGACTTCTACAGTGGATTCATCTATGAGATGATAGGTTTGCCACAGGAGATCTATACACCAATATTCGCCATGGCCCGTATTGTGGGTTGGACAGCCCACCGTATCGAGGAGCTCAACTTTGAAGGCCGTCGCATCATCCGTCCTGCTTATAAGAACATTTTGGGTGAGTTGGAATACACTCCGCTCGACGAACGATAAACCCAAAAAGGTGTGCCATAATCTTATGACACACCTTTTTTATATAGTCAGCCTATAACCGAAGCAGAAATTTCTATAACCGAAGCAGAAATTTCTATAAGCGCAGTAGAATTTTCTATAAGCGAAACAGAACTTTCTATAAGCGAATCAGAATTTTCTGTAACCGAAACATAGACAAACGGTCAAGCGAAGGGCAGGAGAGAAGGAGGAAACCTCTCATTCTATGCTCCAAAAAGCAGGGTGATGAGAGGAATGGTAATGATGGAGAACAGGGTAGTGATGAATGTCGCTTCTGTCATGAGTGAGGGATTTCTGCCGTACTTCATACAGAACATTGTACCGAAAGACGCCACTGGCATGGCTATTACTACCGTGTTGATGTTGTTGATGAGCGTGTTGACTCCGCATAGACGGAACAGAAAATACACGGACAGAGGCACTATCACCAGTCGGAGGAAAGAGGTGGCATAAACCTTGCCGGAACCTATAATCTCGCGAAGTGGAAGACGTGCCATCGAACTGCCTATAATCATCAGTGCTGCGGGTACAGTAATGTTGCCCACCATCGTAATCGGGCGGGCTATCATCTCGGGAGTATGCACGCCAAAAGCTACCAATAAGGCTGCGATGAAGGCGCCTATGAGAGCCGGACTGAGCAATACTTTCGGATTGAACTGACGGATGCTGTATTCGCCCTTGACAAGCATCACACCCGCAGTAAAGATAAAGAAGGTATTGGGCACATTGAGCAAGGCTGCATAGAAGACAGCCTTCGGACCAAAGATGCTCGCCACTATAGGATAACCGATGAACCCCACGTTGGCAAACATCAGGGAAAAACCTATCATGCCCTGGTCGTCATGATTCTTGGATATGAATCGGGGAACCCAGAAACCAAACACCAACAAAATGATGTAGGTGAGGAATCCCACACCTACAAGCGGAAGAATCAACGAGCGGTCGGGCATTTCGTCGCCCATAACCGACGAGAGCACCAAGAGCGGACAAGTAATGTCTACAACGATGGAAGACAGCTTTTTGTCGAACTTGTCGCCCATATACCCCAACTTACAGGCGGTGTAACCCAATATAACCATGGTGAAAAGCATCACCATTACTTCTAAATTCTGCATTATCCTGAAAATTAATGATTGTGTTTTAGTCGATGAAACGGCGAGTGATATTGCCGTAATGATCGATGCGGCGGTCGCGGAGGAAAGGCCACCAGCGCCTTACGTCCTCGCTGTGCTTGAGGTCTACATCTACCACAAGGCTTTCTTCCTCGTTGTCGCTTGCCCTGTAATAGAGCTCGCCCTGCGGACCAGCCACGAAACTGCTGCCCCAGAACTGAATGCCTCCTGTCTGCTCACTTGGGTCGGGCTCGAAGCCTACGCGGTTGACAGCTACTACCGGCAGACCATTGGCCACGGCATGACCTCGCATCACGGTGGTCCAAGCCTCGCGCTGTCGCTGCTGTTCGTCCTCTGTATCATACTTGGCATAGCCGATGGCTGTAGGATAGATCAGGAGTTCGGCACCCTGAAGAGCCATCAGGCGGGCTGCTTCAGGGTACCACTGGTCCCAGCAAACCAATACACCCAACTTACCCACTGAAGTCTGTATGGGCTGGAACCCCAGGTCGCCTGGAGTGAAATAGAACTTCTCATAGTAGGCTGGATCATCGGGTATGTGCATCTTGCGGTATTTGCCGGCGATGCTGCCATCACGCTCTATGACAACTGCAGTGTTGTGATAGAGTCCGGGAGCACGACGCTCAAAGAGAGATGTCACGATGACGACATTCAAGTCCCTGGCCAACTTTCCGTAGAAGTCGGTGGATGGACCAGGAACAGGCTCTGCCAAATCGAAGTTGTCTACTGTCTCTATCTGGCAGAAATAGAGAGAGTTGTGTAGTTCTTGCAGAACTATCAGTTCAGCTCCACGGTGAGCCAAGTCTATGATGCCCTGTGCCAGGCGTGTTTTGTTGTCAGCCACATCGGCTGTATTGTGCTGCTGTAGTATTCCTATTTTCATCTGTATTGAATATTATTATATTTTGTCTCCCTGATGGTTCCTTCTGGCAGTTGCATGGTGAGACAATGGATGCTGCCATGCTGACGGATAATGGTGCGCGAGTCTACTCCAATAATCTCCCTGTCAGGGAAAGCTAACTGTATCTGTCGGCGTGCTTCCTCATCCTTCTCTGGCTGATTGTATGTGGGGTAAATCACAGCACCATTGATAATCAGAAAATTGGCGTAAGTAGCCGGCAGTCTGTCGCCATCGTCGTAGATAGGGTCGGGCATAGGCAGGCGAAGCAGGCGATAGGGGTAACCCTCGTAGGTAAGAACACTCTTAAGTTGCTTCTCCAAAGCCTGGAAGTCAGCATACTGCTCATCTGAGGCATCATCGCAACCCACATAAAGCAAGGTGTCGTGAGGCGCTACTCGCACAATGGTGTCGATGTGTCCATCGGTGTCGTCGCCAACCAAATTGCCATGATCGAGCCAAACTATGCGCTTGGCATGAAAAAAGTTGAGCAATTGTTTCTCTATATCCATCCGGGTGAAAGGCTGGTTGCGGTGAGGCGCCAGCAGGCATTGGCTTGTGGTAAAGATGGTTCCCTTTCCATCGCTCTCTATGCTTCCACCTTCGAGGACAAAACCTGTATGGTTCTCAAGGGCAGCCTGAAAAGCTCCTTGATAGTAGAGCTGCAGGTTGATGGCATTGTCCTTTTGCCAGGCAAACTTCTCGCCCCATCCGTTGAATCGGAAGTCGAGCAGATGAATAGGAACGATTAGGCCGTTGTGACTGTTCTTGGAAACCAAGGTGATAGGGCCATGATCACGTGCCCAGGTATCATTGGAATCAATATCATAAAGATGTACGCGATCCATCTGTTCTTTCGACAGACGGCTTGCCAACATTCGCCGGGTACTCTCAACAATGGGCGTGGCAATAAGCAACTGCTCATAGCGTGTGATGATTTCTGACAGTTCCAGATAGGTGTCGGTAATTTGACGCAGATAAGGTTTCCAGTCGGTACCTCCATGAGGCCATGTAAGCATGATTCCGCTCTGAAGTGACCATTCTGCCGGTAGCGAATAATCGCAAGGGTATGACTGATACATAGGCTTTAGATTTATTTTGTTCTTACTATTTTTATGATCAGGTGTTGCCGATAATCGACAATCATTTGCAAAATTACGAAAAATTCTATAATAAGACTCTCTTTTCCTCCTTTTTTTTACTAAAATGCGAGGTTTTACATGAATTCTTCTATGGATATTCATAAAATTAGTTAAACTCTAAGGGAGAGCGCTTCATATTTGCGAAGAAATCGTTAACTTTGCAACCAAATGAAAATAAATAAGGTAGTTGATGCCCTTGAACAGTACGCGCCTCTGCCCTTGCAGGAAGGATATGATAATGCCGGCCTGCAAGTTGGATTGACAGAGACGGTGGAAGTATCAGGGGCATTATTGTGTCTTGACGTTACTGAGCAAGTGGTGGAAGAAGCGATAGAAAAGGGGTGCAACCTCATCGTTAGCCACCATCCGCTGATATTTCGCAAACTGGCAAGAATATCAGACGAGAACTATGTGCAGCGCACTGTGCGTAAAGCCATCAAGAACGACATTGCCATCGTGAGCATGCATACCAATATGGATGCGGCTACGGGTGGAGTCAACTTTAAGATAGCAGAGAAATTGGGGCTGAAGAACCTGAAGTTCTTTGCAGGCGAGAAAGAAGTGGATGGCGTGAAAGGTGGCGAAGGAGTGATAGGCGAAGTGCCCGAAACAGAGGGGTGGGCTGCCGATGACCTGGTGCTCTTGCTGCGCGACAAGTTCGCAGTAGAGAGTGTGCAATGTAATCAGTTGCTTCGTCGTCCTATCAGGCGCGTGGCTCTCTGCGGTGGTGCAGGCTCGTTTCTTCTTGACGCTGCCATACAGGCTGGTGCTGATGCCTTTATCACAGGCGAAATGCACTATCATGAATACTTCGGTCATGAGCAGGAGATTCAGATCTGCGTCATTGGTCATTACCAGAGCGAGCAGTACACCAGCGAAATCTTCAAGAGTATCATTGAGGAGAAATGTCCGGGAGTAAAGTGCTTGATCTCTGAAATCAATACCAACCCGATCATTTATCTTTAGAAAGTTGAACAACAATACGGACTCAGTCTATAGAAGTTACAGGAAAGCAATATACATTAAACACATATAATTTATAATATAATGGCAAAGAAAGATCCTACAGATTTGACAGTAGAAGAGAAATTGAAAACCCTCTTCCAGCTGCAGACTACCTTGTCGGGTATCGACGAGAACCGCGCATTGAGAGGCGAGCTTCCTCTCGAAGTTCAGGACTTGGAAGACGAGATTGCTGGTCTTAACACTCGTATCGAGAAGATACAGCACGAGATTGAGCAGTTCCAGAAGGCTGTAAGCCAGAAGAACGGCGAGATCCAGGAGGCACAGGAAAGCTTGAAGCGCTATCAGTCACAGCTCGACACTGTAAGCAACAACCGTGAATATGATACTTTGAGCAAGGAAATCGAGTTCCAGCAGTTGGAAATCGAACTTTGCGAGAAGAAGATTCGTGAGGGTCAGCAGAAGATTCAGGAGAGACAGGCTGACTTGGCTTACACACAAGAGCACAAGGCCGACCGCGAGAAAGGTTTGGTAGAGAAGCGTTCTGAGCTCGACGACATCATGTCGGAGACACGTGATGAGGAAGAGCGTCTGAAGGAGAAGGCGCTCGACTTGGAAAAGAAGATCGAACCTCGTCTGCTTGCCAGCTTCAAGCGTATCCGCAAGGGTGCCCGCAACGGTCTGGGTATCGTATATGTACAGCGTGATGCCTGTGGTGGTTGCTTCAACAAGATTCCTCCTCAGCGCCAGCTTGACATCAAGATGCACAAGAAGATCATTCCTTGTGAGTATTGTGGCCGTATTCTCATCGACCCAGAGTTGGCTGGTATTAAGATCAGCGCTCCAGAAGAGGAGAAGCCAAAGCGCAAGCGTTCTATTCGCAAGAAGAAGACCGAGGATGCTGATTAATATAGCAAACTAAGAATAAGGGTGTTTCGTCCTGCCATTCATTAAGCATGGCTGATGAAACACCCTTTATTCATGCAACAATATCGCTGTCTTCTGTATTTCATAACTAACAGAAACAATTTGTATAGTATTAAAGCAACTCATGACTTTATGGGTGACGGATAGATACTCTTTTACTTTTGAATGTTAAAGTAAAGAACTTTTCTCAAAATTATTGCTATTTACAATAATTTTTGTACTTTTGCAACGAAATGGGTAGCAAAATCCACATCTTGCTAAGTGTGGCACAGCCTTTGCTATGCATTATTCATCATCAATACGAACGAATATGACAAAGAAAGAAGAAGACTTTAACTATAAGATAGACTTAGACCTCATGCGTCAGGGCGCAGAGACCCTGCGCAACGATGACGGATTCTCTTTCCCCGATGAAGACGAGGACGGTCTCTTCGCTGACAACGACGATGACGATGATGTTCGCGACAACGCAAGCAAGAACACTTCCTCAGCCAATCGACGTCAGGTAAATACCAAGAAGAAGTCAAAGACCCCCATCATCGACCATTTCAGTCACGACCTAACCCAGGCAGCTTCCGAAGGTAAGCTCGACCCTGTAGTGGGACGCAGCAAGGAGATAGAGCGCGTGATCGAGATCTTGGGACGACGCAAGAAGAACAACCCTATATTAATAGGTGAGCCAGGTGTGGGCAAGAGCGCCATCGTGGAAGGACTGGCACAGCTCATTGACAAACAACAGGTGTCTGGACTGCTCTTCAACAAGCGCGTAGTAGAGCTCGATATGACTGCCATGGTGGCAGGAACCAAGTTTCGTGGGCAGTTCGAAGACCGTATCAAGGGACTCATCCGTGAGTTGGAGGAATCGCCCGACATCATCGTCTTCATCGACGAGATCCACACCATTGTGGGAGCAGGCAATGCGCAGGGAAGCATGGATGCAGCCAACATTCTGAAGCCAGCCTTGGCAAGAGGCGTGATACAGTGTATCGGTGCCACTACCCTCAATGAATACCGCAACTCGATAGAGAAGGACGGTGCCTTGGAGCGCCGTTTCCAGAAAGTCATAGTAGAACCTACCACTGCCGAGGAGACACTCCAGATACTCAACAATGTGAAGGAACGCTACGAGGAGCACCATCATGTCGTCTACAGCGATGATGCCCTGCAGGCTTGCGTCAAATTGGCAGACCGCTACGTCACCGACCGTTTCTTCCCCGACAAAGCTATCGACATCATCGACGAGGTAGGTTCACACATTCATCACAGCCATTCCTCTGTTCCACAACCCATCCTCGACCTGCAGGAAGATATAGTGAAGGTGAAGGGATGCAAGCAGAAAGCGGTTGCGAACCAGAATTTTGAATTGGCAGCCAGCTACCGCGACCAACAGGCGCAGATGGAGAATCGTCTGGAGAGCATGAAGCTGATGTGGGAACGTGGCGAAGGCGAGGAGGTCCTGCCTGTAGACGAAATCGACGTGGCGCAGGTGGTGAGCCGCATGACGGGCGTACCCGTTGAACGCATGGAGGAAGCTGAGAGCAGTCGTCTGCGCAAGATGGGCGCCACCCTCAAGAGTGCTGTCATCGCCCAGGATAAGGCCATCGACACTATGGTGAAAGCCATCCAGCGCAACCGTGTTGGGCTGAAAGAACCCAACCATCCCATTGGGGCCTTTATGTTCCTGGGACCTACTGGTGTGGGAAAAACTTATCTCGCCAAGAAGTTGGCAGAACAGATGTTTGGCTCTGCCGACGCCCTGATTCGCGTTGATATGAGCGAGTACTCTGAGAGTTTCAATACCTCCCGTCTTGTAGGTGCGCCTCCGGGATACGTAGGCTATGAGGAGGGTGGACAGCTCACCGAGAAGGTAAGACGCAAACCCTATTCCATCGTGCTGCTCGACGAGATAGAGAAGGCCAACGACAAGGTGTTCAACCTCCTGTTGCAGGTCTTGGACGAAGGCAGACTCACTGATGGCAACGGCCGTCTCATCGACTTCCGCAACACAGTCATCATCATGACCTCCAATGCGGGAACGCGCCAACTCAAGGAGTTTGGCCGTGGCGTGGGTTTCAATGCGGGCAGTGCTCATGGCAACCTGCTCGATGAAAAGGACAAGGAGTATGCACGCAGCATTATACAGAAGAGCCTGAGCAAGCAGTTCTCGCCTGAGTTCCTGAATCGTCTCGACGAGATCATCACCTTCGACCAGTTGGGCCTCGATGCCATCAAGCAGATCATCGATATTGAACTGAAGTCGCTCTTCAAGCGTGTGGAGGATATGGGATACCACATCCGCATCACTGACAAAGCGAAGGAGTTTGTGGCCGTCAAGGGTTACGACGTGCAGTTTGGTGCCCGTCCTTTGAAGCGTGCCATCCAAACCTACATCGAAGATGGCGTTTGTGAACTGTTGCTGGGCGATTCGCTGACTGCGGGTGAAACTATCGTCATTGGCAAGAACCCCAACAAGGATGAGTTGACCTTCAATCCACAAAGTTAATATAGGTTAATGCGCATAAACAATTTCATCGGTTGAAATTATTTCATTACCTTTGCAGTTGTTTTAAAAAAAGCAAGCCATGATGGCTCAGTTGGTAGAGCAACGCATTCGTAATGCGTGGGTCGCGGGTTCGAGTCCCGCTCGTGGCTCATTCCTATTGTGCGAGATTAGCACATCGGTAGTGCACAGGCTTCCCAAGCCCGGGAGGCGGGTTCGACTCCCGTATCTCGCTCAAAGAATAAGGTGTTAGAAATCAGATTGTTATGATTTTTAGCACCTTATTTTTTTATTTTATATTTAGTATAATTACACTAAATTTTTCATGCTTTTCAAGTGTTTTGTGAGTAATATGTGAGTAAAATAGACAAGCAAAGATGACGGTTTTTGCACCTATCATAAGATAATACGAAAGATTTTTAGTAATTTTGCAGCCAAAAAAGAGAAAGATGGAAAATAACGATATGAAATGGAAGACGCTCTCGCAACGCTATCTGATAGAGAAGCCCTGGCTCACGGCAAGGGTTGACAAGGTGGAGTTGCCGACAGGGGCTGTCATTGACGAGTATTATGTGTTGGAATACCCCGACTGGGTGAACACAATAGCCATCACGAAGGAAGGTAAGTTTGTTTTTGTGCGGCAGTACCGTTATGCCTTGGGCAAGACGGTGAACGAGTTGTGTGCGGGCGTTATAGAGAAAGGTGAGGAGCCTATGGCTGCTGCCAGAAGAGAGTTGATGGAGGAGACAGGATTTGGTGGTGGAAACTGGCAGGAATGGATGACTATTTCTGCCAACCCAAGCACGCATACCAATCTGACTCACTGCTTCTTGGCGACAGACGTTGAACTGTTAAGTGAACAGCACTTAGATGAGGGTGAGGATGTGCAGGTGCGCATCTTTACACGCCAGGAAGTGGAAGATATGTTGCAGAAAGGCGAGGTTTGGCAGAGTTTGATGGCTGCTCCTTTGTGGAAGTATTTTGCCCTTAATCAATAAGGCTGTCGAGAAGTTATGTTTATAGTCATCCTGTTTATCTTTTTGGGAATCCTGTCGGGAGTTCTCTGTCGCAAGCTGTCGACAGGGGCACGCATCTCACTCACCGATGTGGCAGCGCGATGGCAGGGCAGAATCGTCACCTGGCTCATCTGGCTGTTGCTCTTCCTGTTGGGCATTGAGGTGGGAAGCAACGAGATGATTGTGCGCTCTCTGCCCACGCTTGGTGTAGAGGCGTTGTTGCTCTCTTCGGCTGCCACCTTGGGCTGTTGTGTCTTAGCCTGGATGCTTTGGAGAGTTTCAAAGAACAATACCATGCAGGAGAATGCGAAGAAAGAAACTTCTGCCGACAAAGAAGGAAATCCTGCCGAGAAAGAAGGCTTGCAAGGATCTTCTCTCATCCGTGGGCTGAGGGTGATGAAGGGAAGTCTCATTGTGGTGGGATTCTTTGTCATAGGCTTACTGGGCGGAATAGAGAAGATGGTGCCTTCATGGCTTCTCGATGGAGACGTGAGTTTTGTGGCACTCTGTGGCTTGCTGCTCTTCGTGGGATTGGGCATCGGACTGAATCCGGAAATGAAGAAGGAGGTTCGTTCGTTGAGTCCTCGCATGGCATTGTTGCCTGTTGTCACAATAATAGGCTCGTGGTTGGGAGCGTTGCTGATATGGACAGTGCTTCACCGCACCCTGTCCGACTGCATGGCGATAAACAGTGGCTTTGCCTATTATTCGCTGTCGAGTATCTTCATCACCGAATATCGTGGTGCCGAATTGGGAACCATAGCCCTCTTGGCTAACATCATACGCGAGATGCTTACCCTGTTGGGTGCTCCGCTGATGGCCCGTTGGTTTGGTCCGCTGGCACCTATTTCTGCAGGAGGAGCCACCACGATGGACACCACCTTGCCCATTCTCTCGCAGACCGTGGGTCAGCGCTATATAGCTCTGAGCATCTATCATGGTTTTGTGGTCGACTTCACCGTGCCCTTCCTCGTCAGCTGGTGGTGTATGGTTTAATTTAAAAGAATTTGCGCAAATGGGGAAGTTAAAGAAGTTAAGTAAGAACAATTTATATAAGAAACATGATAAAAGCAGCATTATTTGATCTCGACGGAGTGGTGCTCGATACAGAGACCCAGTACTCCGTATTCTGGGGAATGATAGGTAAGGAATATCATCCAGAGTTGCCCGACTTCGCCCTTCGCATCAAGGGACAGACGCTGGTGCAAATCTACGATAAATATTTTTCCGATGATGCCGTCTTCGCCCATGTGGCAGACTATCAGGGCGTAGAAGCAGAGCAAGCCCGTATTACCCGCAGGCTCGATGAGTTTGAACTGCACATGAAGTACGACTATATAGTGGGCTTCGAAGCCTTTGTTGCCGATCTGCGAAAGCATGGCGTGAAATGTGCCGTGGTAACCAGCAGCAACATGGCAAAGATGCGCAGCGTGTACGAGCAGCATCCAGAGCTGGAGTCTTACTTCGATCGTGTGCTTACCAGCGAGGACTTTGCCCGCAGCAAGCCCGATCCCGACTGTTACCTCAAGGGTGCTGCCTGCTTTGGTGCGAAGCCAGAGGAGTGTGTAGGACTGGAAGACAGTTTCAACGGACTGCGTGCCGTGAGGGCATCGGGCGCATTCACCCTTGGACTTGCCACCACCAATTCGCGTGAAGCCATCGCTCCATTTTCCGATTATGTGATCGATGATTATCAAGACTTTGGCTATGAAGACCTGTGCAAGGTGGTAGACGAGAAGGGCAAAAAGTGAAAAAAAAGGCTTTTTTCTTTGTAGTGTGCCTAAATAGCTGTAACTTTGCACTTGATTTCAAAAACAGACAAAAAAATGGGATATTTATCGACTGACAAGAAGAAAATCACCACCAAGACCTTTGCTGAAATGAAGCAGGCTGGCGAGAAAGTTACTATGCTTACCGCTTACGATTTTACTACCGCAGGCATTATCGATTCAGCAGGAATCGACAGCATATTGATAGGCGACTCTGCCTCTAACGTCATGGCAGGCAATGCCAATACACTGCCCATCAGCGTAGACGAGATGATATATCATGCCCGCAGTGTGACACGTGCCGTCAACCATGCTCTCGTGGTATGCGACATGCCCTTTGGCAGTTATCAGATAAGTCGTGAGGAGGCGCTGCGCAATGCCTGCCGAATGATGAAGGAGACGGGTGTGGACGCACTGAAGTTGGAAGGTGGTATCGAAATCATCGACACCGTGAAGTCGCTCATCGATGCAGGTATTCCTGTACACGGACACTTGGGACTCACCCCACAGAGCGTCAACAAGTTTGGCGGTTATGGCATCCGTGCCAAAGAGGAAGCCGAGGCTGAGAAGTTGATCAGCGACGCCATCGCCCTCGACAAGGCTGGCTGCTTTGCCATCGTTTTGGAGAAAGTGCCAGCCAAGTTGGCTGCCGAGGTGACACGCCAGGTAAAGGCTGTAACTATAGGTATCGGTGCAGGCGCTGGTTGCGACGGACAGGTATTGGTTTATGCCGACGCCTTAGGAATGACTCAGGGTTTCAAGCCAAAGTTCTTGCGTCACTTCGCCCATGTGGGTGAGGAGATGACCAAGGGGGTACAATCGTATGTCGATGCAGTGAAGACAGGAGGCTATCCTTCTGCCGAAGAATCTTACTAAAATAAAGTATGGATACACAGAATACACCAGTACATCTGAAGTTATGGCATCGTGAGTTCTGGATGCTGGCTCTTGCCAATCTGCTGCTCATGATGTCGGCTTATGGCTTGCTGCCCACCTTGCCTTTCTATCTGTTGGGCAGAGGACTGGACGGCATGCAGACAGGACTGGTTATGGGAATATATGGAGCAGGACTCTTTGCCCTGGGCGGGTTCTGCTCTTATTATGTTCAGCGCTATCGTCGCAACCATGTATGCCAGTACTCCATCCTGGGCTTGGTGCTCTGTATGGGCATGGCTTATTATTTAGAGTTTGTGCTGGGAGTGGAGATGGAGTTCCGACTGTTGCTCTTGGTTCGTTTTGCCATCGGAGCCTTCTTGGGACTGGCAGCGATGGTACTGGGCAGTACGCTGGCGATAGACATCTGCGAGTCGTTTCAGCGCACGGCAGCCAATCACATCATAGCATGGTTTGGCCGACTGGCTTTGGCCATGGGACCTTTAGCTGCACTCATAGTCTACGGCTTCTGGGGCTATTGTTACATCCCCGTATTTTCGGGTGTGCTGGCACTTGCATCCTTTGTGCTGATAGCGATGGTGCGTTTTCCCTTCAAGGCCCCATCCGAGAAGATGCCACTGTTCAGTCTTGACCGCTTCTTCCTGCCGCAGGGCTTGCCTCTCTTTGTCAATCTGATACTCATCATGATGGTGGTTGGCGTGCTGTTGGCTCAGGTTCACAGTGTTACCTACTATGCTATGTTGTTGGCAGGATTGGCCATGGCAATAGTGGCTGAGCGTTTTGCCTTTGCCAATGCCGAACTGAAGAGTGAGGTGCTTACGGGTATCATCGTGCTGGCAGCGGCTGTGCTGATGGAGTTCACCCATCAGGCACGTGCACTCGATTACATGCAGCCAGCCATGATAGGCTTTGCCTCTGGCATCATCGGAAGCCGTTTTCTGCTTTTCTACCTCAAGCTGTCAAAACACTGTCAGCGAGGCACCAGCCAGAGTTCTTTCTTCCTGGCATGGGAGACGGGCATCAGTCTGGGCTTCCTCCTGAAGTTTGGTTTCCTCTCTTCCGACAGCAGCCGTGCGCCTTATGCGTGCTTGGGACTGCTGGTCATCAGCTTAGGGCTCTACAATTTCTTCGTACACCCCTGGTACATGAAACATCGCAACAGATAACTCCCCGAACTACTCATAGATTTAGATAATAGCAATTAATCAAAGCACTTAACCTATGAAAACTAAAACAAATCTTTTGGCAGCAGTATGTCTTGCATTCTGTTGCCTCACAGCGAACGCACGGCAGGTGAACTGCGGTTCACATTCTCATTCCAAGGACGAAAATACGTGTCATCTGTCTTCTGCCGTAGAGCAGGAGAGGGTACGACTTCGCGACAGTATCCTTACTCATATTTCCGGTGCAAGAATAGCAGAAAAGACTCTGCTTATCAGCCGGTTGGGAGCTAAGAACGATGGAAAGACTGACTGCCGGGCTGCCTTTGCCAAGGCCATCAGGAAGGCTTCTGCCATGAAGGGAGCAAAAATTGTGGTTCCCACGGGGACCTATTATATTAAGGGACCTATCGTGCTGGCCAGCAATGTCTGTATCGAACTGCAGAAGGGCGCCAAACTGAAATTTGCCCCCGAGGAGAAGTATTATCCCGTGGTTAGCACCAGCTGGGAGGGAACTTTCCTCTATAACTATTCGCCCTTCATCTATGGTTATGGATGCCATGATGTAGCCATTATCGGCGAGGGAACCATCGACGGAAACGCCATGACGACTTTTGCCCAGTGGCGACCCAAACAGAAACTTGACAAAGACTTGAGCCGCAAGATGAATCATGAGGAGGTGGCACTGAAGGACCGCCAGTTCGGTAAGGGTCATTGGCTGCGCCCACAGCTCTTGCAACTGTACAACTGTCAGGGCGTAACCATTGAGGGAGTAAAGATTACCAACTCTCCTTTCTGGTGTGTGCATCTGCTGAAGAGCGAGAACATCATCTGCCGCAATCTGCGTTATGATGCTAAACTTGTGAACAACGACGGAATAGACCCAGAATGCTCGCGCAATGTACTGATAGAAGGCGTGGAGTTTAACAACGGCGACGACAACGTGGCGATCAAGAGCGGACGCGACAATGACGGATGGAACGCCAAGATGCCTTCTGAGAACATCATTATCCGCAACTGCCATTTCAAGGGACTGCACGCTGTGGTGATAGGAAGCGAAATGTCGGCAGGTGTGAGAAACGTGATTGTAGAAGACTGCGACTATGCGGGCTATTGCAAGCGCGGCATCTTCATCAAGACCAATCCCGACCGCGGTGGTTTTGTAGAGAATGTGTACGTGAAGAACTGCAGTTTCGACGAGGTGGAAGACCTCTTTTATGTCACCAGCCGTTATGCTGGTGAAGGGCAGGACAATCATCACTTCTCTACCATCAGAAATATTTTCATCGACGGATTGAAGTGTAACAATGTGAAGCAAGCAGCCCTTGTGCTCCAAGGTACTGAGGCCAAGCCTGTATTCAACATCATGTTCAACAATGTGGATGTAGCGAAGACAAAGATAGGCCTTAGTTTCGAAAATGCCTTGGATGTCAACATAAGTTCCAGCCACATCGGTGGCAAAGTAGGTACGCCTACGACCGTAACTCCTCAAGATAATCTTTTCGGAAAGGAGAAATAGAAGTTTTAAGAAGATATTCTGTTAATATCCCTCAAATGTTTTGGCGTTTGAGGGATATTTTGTACATTTGCGATGTGAAATTTACAATTATTTTCAATTTTCCAATACGAACCTGAATAAAGTAGAAGATTATGCAAGATTTTAAATCATTAGCAGGCGAGCGATTCTCCGCCCGCAAGTTTACGGCAGAACCTGTTAGCAAGGAAGATCTGGAGTATATAATGGAGTGCGTACGACTGGCTCCTTCAGCATGCAACCGCCAGCCCTGGAAATGGCTCATCGTACGTTCGGAACAAGCAATGAAAAAAGTGCAGGAATGCTACGACAGGGAATGGTTCAAGACGGCTCCTATGTATATCATCGGTATGAAGAACACCGAGGACAACTGGGTACGAAAGTACGACAACAAACCTCATGGTGACATTGATGTGGCGATAGCTGCCGAGCATCTTTGCCTGGCTGCCACAGAACGCGGATTGGGTACCTGCTGGGTATGTGCCTATGACAGCAACAAGATGAAGGAACTCTTCCCACGCGAGGGCTACGAGGCTGTGGTGATCATTCCTCTCGGCCATATGGCAGAAGACTGTCCGCATAATCCTAAGAATCGCAAAGCCATGAACGAAATCATAGAGGAAATCTGAGATGGGAAGACAAAGTATCAGCCAGGTAAAGTCGTGGCTGTGGGTTATAAGAATGGCAAGCGTGTGTTGGTAGAAACAGTGGAAACCACCAAACCAGTCTATAAACTTGTCTTGAGCACCGAACGTGAGACTATCAAGGCAGATGGTCAGGATTTGGCAGTCTACAGTTGACTTGCAATGCAGACCGCTTGAAAGATGGAAAAATTTCAGTTATAGCAGAATAGATATTTTGTGCCACTTTGCGCCACTTACGCCAATGCGCCAAGTGGCACAAATATAGAAAATATAGAAAAAAACTGTATTTATGTAACTTTTGGTACTGAAATGCCACATGGCACTTTGGCACAAGTGGCACAAACTTCATATATGAAAGGAGAGTTCCTATATTTATTATTTATCATAATGTCCATTATGTTGTGATAGTGTTATTTTTGCACTCGCAGCCAAGCACTTAACGTTTAGTGCCGTTGTTTACTTGTTAAATTATTTTAGTTATGAAAACTTTTAGTTTGTCTGAATTGGAGTTAGTTAATGTTCGTGTAGCTATTACTCGCCGTATGTTGGATTTGCGTCTTAAAGAGGTTTCTATGAAGCGTTTGGAATTGCCTTGCTCTGCAGTTCATGCTGAACTTCTTAGCCTTGATTCGATTTTGTCTAAACTTGGCTAATATGGTTGTACTTGAACGTTTCGCATATCGTGACAAATATGTTATTGGCCGTTTGTATATCGGTAATATCTTTTTTTGTCATACCCTTGAACCTCAATTAGGTGCTTTTGGTTCTTCAAAAGGTTGCATCCCTGCAGGTGTTTATAAAATGGCTATGTCTTGGTCTCCTAAGTTTCAAAAGATGTTGCCTATCTTGTTCGATGTTCCTAACTTTGAAGGTATTCGCATTCATGTTGGTAATACCTCTAAAGATACTCAAGGCTGCATATTGCTTGGTGATAATATTAATGTAGGTTCTGTTTCTAATAGTGCTTTGCGAGTTTCTGAATTTATCCGTCTTTTCCAGAAGAACAGATTACAGATGGATATGTTACATATTATTAATAAATAAATTTTTTGCTTATGAAAAAAGAACTTTTGAAAATTGTTATTAAGGCAGTTATTTACGCTTTGACTTCTGCAGCTGCCTATTTTGGTTTGTTATCTGTTTAAATTAATGGTTATGTGCACGTCTCCACTTTATATAAAAAATAACTCTGTTTATAAATCCTATCTTCATAGCTTTAAAGGTTATGATGTCCCTTGCGGTCGTTGTGATGAGTGTCGTAACACTTATCGTAATGAATGGCAGACACGGATTTCTTTTGAGTTGTCTAATTTATATTCACGTGGAGGCTGTGCCGTTTTCCTTACTTTTACGTATGATGATGCCCACTTACCTTTGTATACTGATGGTGATTTCTCCATACATTGTTTCAACCATAAAGACGTCAAAACTTTTTTGAACCGCTTTAAAGTTTCTTGTTATCGTACCTTTGGTGCTAATAGTTATAAGTACTTTTTCACCTCAGAATATGGCAAAAATACTTGTCGTCCACATTATCATGCTTTGTTCTTCCTGCAACCTTTCGTTGATTACGTTAAGTTTACAGAACTTGCTCGTTCTGTCTGGTCTTATGGTTTTATGTTTCCTAAGTTTGATGTTCATCAAAATAAATATGTAGATAATTATAGTAGAACTTCTTCGCCTCTTATTCGCTCACTTGTTGGTGGTGCTAAATATGTTTCTAAGTATGTTACTAAGGATTTATCGTTTTATGATTTACCTTCGGTAACTTCTTATATTTCAGATAAGGATAATAAGGACAAAATGCGTCCTTATTTACCCAAGCATTGGCAAAGTAACCTTTTAGGCCTTTCTATCTTGGATTCTGTTAATCTGTTCGATTCTGTTTCTGTTGAACGTGTCTTAAATGATGGTGTTGTTAACCCTTTGTCTTTTGATGTCGTTCCCTGCCCTCGTTTCATTATAAATAAGTTGCTTTACAAAAATGTTAAGTCTTCACGTATTAGTCCCACTACCGGTAAGTACCTTTACGACCGATTCTTATCTGATTTCGGTCGTCAATATATGCATAGTGTTTTTAAATCTCGTGTTTATAAGTTTGCTAATAAGATTTCGGAAGTCTTTCAAATTGGATTTGCTGACCCTGCTCGTTATAATATTGGTGGAGTTGATATTTTTCGCCTTTGCAATATTGGCTTAAATACTCAATTTCTACCCAATGATTGTTTACCTCTTGCAGTTTATCATATCTTTTGGAAAATGGCTTCTTCTCCCATGTTGAAATCTTTCTTGGCTCGTTATTCTGGTGATGTTTCTTGCCTTTTCGATTTGGAAAAAGTTTTCCCTTTCTGGTTAAAGGCTAAAGATAATGAGTATATCAAGAAGCACTCTACAGACTATCTTTTACGTTTTGATAATGTCTTTAAGTGTGACGATAGTCTCTATAACTCTTTATTTGCTGATTTCGCTTTATTCCATGATATTTTTAAGGATATTTCTATCTCTCTTTCGGTTGAACGTAATAGTTACTATAAGAATAGACAAGAAGAAATTGATACATTTAAAAAGAAATATTTTAGTAGGTTTGACCCTACTCTTTGTTAAACTTTTAATTTTTTTCATTATGTCCTTTCGATTTCGTAAAATTAAGGTGTTTTCTCCACCTCTCCAAAGTGTTTCTACACTTATGGAAAAATCTACGGTTCGTCCTGATGGTTTAACCTCTGTTAGTATCGTTCGTGTTAATGCTTGCGATATTGATGTTGTACCTCCTTACAATGAATATTCATTGGAAAATCTTCTTGCTGCAGGCGTTCCTCTTAATTCTGTTAATTCTACGGTGCTTGATTCTGAACCAACTACGGAACAAGCTACCGCCATTGTTGAATCTTTAAATTAATCTTTTATGTTTAATATTGGTAAAGTTTCTCTTGGTGTTTCTTCAAAGAAGTATTCTAAGAATATGTCTTTTGATAATAACACTACTTTCTCGTTCGGTGCTATTCAGCCCCTTTTCTGTCAACTTCTTATGGCTAAAGCTTCTATCAATATAGATGCCCGTCAGCTTGTGCGTCTTGCCCCACTTCCTGTTCCTACTTTTGCCCGTATTAAGCTTGTTAACAAATATTGCTTTGTTCCTATTAGTGACGTTTACCCTGCCTTTGAAAATCTTATGTCTGGTATCCCTTACACTCCAGACTCAACTGGTAGTGATTTGTCACTTTCTTCTTATGTTCCTACCACCTTGCCTTTTATCTCAAATCGTGTTCTTCTTTCTATGGTAATTGGTTGTGGTTGTGATGTGTCTTTCTGGGTTAAGCAACCAGGCTCTGACGATTCCGCTAACAATTATGGTTCTCGTCCTTTATCTTCTACCGCTTCATCTGGCGATAAGCTTTCTAAGTGTATTAAAGCATTTGATTATCGTTTGCATAATAATACACGTACGTCTAACACTTTCTTTTATAAACTTGATTTTAATGTTATCTCAAGTGAAGAGGATGATTTCGTTACTCCCGAAGGTGCGGACTATATTATGCAAGTTGATGAAATGGCAGATTCCGATTTCGGTGTATCTTTCCTTGCTTGTATTCGTTTCTCTCAGCGTGCTAAACGTCTTCGTACTATCTTTCTCGGTCTTGGTTACAACCTTGACTTTGCTAACGATGACCATGTTAATATGTTACCTTTGCTTGCCTTTTATAAGGCTCATTACAATAACTATGAGTTAAACCGTTCTTCGCAGTGGTCTACTTCTTATGCGTATCAGGTTATTACGCTTATTTCACAATCTGGTTATACTAACTTTATCAATCTTTTTGATGGTGTAAGTGATGGTTCTCATCTACTCGATTTTCTTCGCAAGTTAGTTGGCATTTTTCATTCTTTTATCTTCTATGAGCTTTCTCAATGTTGGTACAGTTACAATGATGACTATTTCTCTGCCAATCGTCTTTCTCTTACAAATGACGTTCAGCCTTTGAATGTTCCTTTTGTTAATGCTGACGGCTCTCTTGGTACGACTTTCTTCAACAATAGTACTACAGAAGACCCAAATGAGTCTACTCTTGGTAAAGCTGTTAACCAGACATCTAAGTTACCTTTCGTTGGTGGTGATTTGTCTTTAATTGCTTTCCAGGTATGCCAACGTTTAACACGTTATGTTGCTAAAGATTCTGTTATTGGTCGCAAAATGTCTGATTGGGTTCGTACTAAATTCGGTGCAGATGTTGCTAATAGCCTTTACAAGGACGTTTTCAACGTATCGCAATCTGTTTTGCCAATTCAAGTAGATGATATTTTCAATACTGCAGATACTGCCGTTTCTGGTTCTGGTGATGGTGAAGTACTCGGTGCTTATGGTGGTAAAGGTGTCGCTTTTGACAAGTCTAAAGTTTCTTTTACTGCTCCTTATTATGGTTTCTTCATCTGCCTTTCTGCTATTGTTCCAGATTCTCGCTACTTCCAAGGCTGTGATACCTCCCTTTATGGCATTGATAAATATACTTTGCCTACCACTGATTGGGATGCTCTCGGCTATGAGGTTACCCCTTTAGGAGCTGTCTTTGGCGATAATAATCTTTGTTCTGATGAACTCGTTAAGAAATATGGACGTACCTCTAAAGGTTTCGGTTTCATGCCCCGTTTCTCTGGCTATAAGGTTAAGAAAGATATTATCAATGGTGATATGTCCAGACGTTCCACTATGGACGATTTGAGCCCTTATTATCTTGACCGTATTATTACCAATCAGAATTGTGATGTACAATTAGATGAAGCTAAAAACTACATCGTCAATTTCACTACTGGTTCGGATATTCGTGACCCACAGGTTTTGCGCTATGCCTGCCGTTTCCCTTACCTTGGTAACTTTAACCGCATTTTCTACAATAGTGGTAAAATAGTTCATGGTATTGCATCTGACGCCGAGCCTTTGTTGGACGATAACTTTATTGTTCAAAGTGTTTTCGATATGCGTGTTTCTGACGGTCTTAAACCTATTAGTATTTCTTACGATACTTATGAGGAAACAACCGATAATGGCACACGTGATGTTAATCAAGATTAGTCATAGAGGGCATTTGCCCTCTATACTTTTTTAAATTTTATTATTATGAGTTTCTTAGATGGTTTATTAGGTGGTTCAGTTTCTGGTCTTCTTGGTCTTGGTGGTCAAGCACTTGACTACAACTTGAACAAAAAATTAATGAAGTATCAAGCACAATTAAATGAGGAAGCAGCACAAAAAAATGATGCTCGCACCCGTTCCCTTATGTCTGATACCGATACAATAACTAAACAATCCATGCGGAATGCCGGTATTAATACCGCTATGAATGGCCGTCAATCACAAGTCGGTGCAGTTAGTGCTCCAGAAGCTTCTGGTGTTTCAGGTGCTTCCGTTTCTGGTCTTTCTGGTCTTGGTTCTTCTGTCGTTAATGCTTTTGCACAATTCCAAGGACTTGAGCGTGAAAATCAAGTTAAAGACTCTGTTGTAAAGGCTAACGAAAGCAATGCTGCTGCTAATGATGCTAATGCACATAAAGCCGAAAGTGATGCTCAGAACCAAGATATTAAAAATACCTTCGAAATCCAACATCAAATGGATGAAGTTCGCAAAGATTTGGATGAACATAAGATTTCACAAAGTGAGTATGATACAAAAATGGAAGAGTTACAACGTATGCTTGATACTCACGAAAGCTTTGTTACTCAGAATCAAGAAGCAGCCAAACAATCTGAGATTGATACGCGCATTAAGACGCTGCAAGAAGATAACCAGAAAATCCAAAACGATATTGCCAACATTGTTAAGCAGATTAACGATGAACAGCGTAAACAAATGGTATTTATTACTGAGCATCAATTAGATAAGTATCTTAAGGATATTGAGGAACAAAATTCACGTATTAAAGCAAACAATGCGTCTGCTGTTGCTTCTTTTGCGTCTGCTGCAGCTTCTCGTGCGCAAGCACTTTATACTGGTGTTCTCATCCAACTTGAAAATGCTAAAGTTCCTTATGCTAAGCAAATTGCAGCAGCTACTCGTGATGCTGCAGTTAATTCTGCTAAACTCGCTCATGAGCAAATGCGTGGCCAAAAATTGGCTAATAAGGATAATATAAATTCAACTGGTCGTGATGAGAATGGCAAAATTACTGATGTTTATAAGGCTTTCACTAAGTGGTTTGGTGATGGTGTTAGAAACGCTTTTGGTGGTGTTCTTTCTGCTACTAAGGCAATAAAGTAATTTATTTGCCGTTATTATAACATGAATAAATTTATTAAGTTCTGTTATTGTGTGATTTTAGGTATTATTACACTTATTTTTGTTTTTGGTTTAATTACTGCTTTTATTGAAGTACTTACTCATTAACTCTTATGGCTTGCCTTATTGGTGAGCCATATTTGTTTTGCGTGCGCGCGCGCGCTTCGTGTGTGCGTACGCATTTACTATTGCCTTTTATGATGACGTGGGGGGTGTCCGCGAACGCATGAGCGGGGGGGCGTTGCCCCCGAATTGATACCTCGCCTAAACTTCGACCGCGGCGTCGTAACTTTAAAATGATGCCGTCACTCACTTCGCGTTGCGACGGGAGTCGCCCATGTAAAACACCGCCGTCCGCGTAGGACCCGACGGAGTCAATTCCCACAAAAACATTTAAAACATTGGTTAGCTTGCCAATGTCCTATCACTTGCCATTATATTGTCAATCGGTACGTAGTACTCCGACCACTATTTTAGAGTGGTTAACCTCCGTACTAAATTCTAATATATTTTCGGTGTTAATTGTTTAATTTGTAACCTCTACTTTACGTTTCACGTGAAACGATGTTAAATGTAAGTTAAAATTTGTAATCATAATGCCCATTAATATCTAAAAAGAGAACTAAGAAATTAGGAATAAAAGATATATATTTATTATACGAGAACACATAAGAAAATAGAAAAAACAGCAAGGAATAAACTTACTTGCCTGATTCATTTCGAATAGTTTAGTTTTGTTATAAGCTTTTTTTATTTTTGTAAGCGAAAAAAATAAAATTAATTTTGCTTTATGTATGAATTATCGTATCTTTGCATAAGATAAGCTGCGCTCGGCAGATATTCAAGCAAGCTTGATGTTCTCTGCAATTTTACAGCATAAACCCTAAACAGAAATAAGTATATGATTACATTTCCTTGCGCCAAGATAAATCTTGGACTTAATATCGTAAGTAAGCGTCCGGATGGTTATCATAATCTTGAAACCGTCTTTTATCCCATACCTCTTACTGATGCACTTGAAATCAAGTACATGGATGAGAAATTTCCAAGTGAGTCACCTTGTGACCTTAAAATCACAGGAAATGATATCGACTGTAATGAAGAAGACAACCTTGTGATAAAAGCTTATCAGCTCTTGGCTGCCGACTTCCAGTTGCCTCGTGTTCATGCACATCTCGTGAAGCGCATTCCCACACAGGCTGGTTTGGGAGGCGGTTCTTCCGATGCAGCCTATATGATTCGCCTTTTGGATGAGCGTTTCCGACTGAATATTGGTATACCTGAGATGGAACGTTATGCAGCCAAATTAGGTGCAGACTGTGCTTTTTTCATCACCGCTGACCCTTCTTATGCCGAAGGAATTGGTGATGTACTGATGCCTGTCGATGTGCCTGGCGCTGGTCTTGGCGGTTACTATCTGGCTGTGGTAAAGCCCTCAGTAGCAGTAAGTACGCGTGACGCATATGCAGCCATTGTACCAAAGACTCCGGCAAAGTGCTGCAGAGATATTGTCAGACAGCCTATCGAGACGTGGAAAGATGAGCTGGTAAACGACTTTGAGGCTCCTATCTTTGCTATGCATCCTGAGTTGGCTGCCATCAAACAGAGCCTGTATGATGCTGGCGCCGTGTATGCTGCCATGAGCGGAAGCGGAAGTGCCCTCTTTGGTATTTTCCGTGAACAACCCACAGGCTTGGAGAAAGAATTCGAAGGTATGTTCTGCCAGGTGATGAAGCTGTAATTCCAGTTTCCCTATGGTAGGAGAAAGCCCCCTACTCTTTCAAGCTTGATAAATTTCTCTATTTAATAAAAACAAGAAATTATTTGTTAATCAGATAGTTATGAATGAACAGACACATCAAAAACTGATGGAGATAAAGCGATCTTTCAGGTTGCTTATGAGTGGCCCCACCTCACAGTCGATGCGCGATAAAGGCATAGAATATAAGATCAACTGGGGTGTTCCCTTTGTAGAACTCAAGAAGATGGCGACGGAATATGGCAAGGATTATGATCTGGCCATAGAGTTGTGGAAGGAAAACATCCGTGAATGCAAGATATTGGCTACACTTATCATGCCTGCAGAACAGATGCTCCCTGAAATTGCAGATTTATGGATGGAACAGGTTGCTGGGCAGGAAATGGCGGAAATGCTGGCATTCAATCTGTTGCAGTATGTCGACTATGCGCCTGTAATAGCCTATCAGTGGATAGCCTCAGACAAGCCTCTCTACGAGATTGCCGGTTACCATATTCTTGCGCGCCTGTTTGCTGCCAAACGAGAGGCCAACGAACGGGGCATCAACGAGTTTCTCGACCAGGCAGCCATAGCGCTGCAAGGTGACAACATGGGTGTAAAACATGCAGCAGCCAACTGTGTGATGCGCTTTGCCGACATGGATGAAAGCTATGACACCATCGCTCAGAATGCGTTGAAAGGTATCTTATTCTGATTATTATAGATCTATATCTTTCGCTCAGAGAATCGTGGGAGCGAAAGCGGGAAAATTATCTTTCGCTCAGAGAATCGTGGGAGCGAAAACGGGAAAATTATCTTTCGCTCAGAGAATCGTGGGAGCGAAAACGGGAAAATTATTTTTCGCTCCCATAAACATCATACTTACAGGTAGGAAACATCACACTTAGATGGAGAAAGTGGCAGGCTTATGGACTCAATATCATCTTAATGCTCTTTCTGATTCAAGAAGAAGCGTTTGTATTCATTCTCAAAGTTGGGAGTAAAGATATTCTTTCCGATATTCTCGCTGATCTCCTCTTTGCTCCAGAAGCGTCCGCCTGCCAACTCATCCTTGTCAGGACAAACCGGTCCGTCGTAGACGCAGCGATGAACGTAAACCAGTTCTTTCTCCTTCAGGCTTTCGAATACATAATGTCCCATACTGACGGGCTCATAGTCGGTCATTCCCAACTCCTCTCTCACTTCTCTGCGAAGCGCTATTTCTATGCTCTCGCCCAGGTCGACATGTCCTCCACATGCAGTGTCCCATTTGTCGGGCTGGATGTCCTTCCAGGCAGGACGATGCTGCAGGTAGAGTTCTCCCCTGCTGTTGAATACATGCAGATGGACCACAGGGTGCAGTATTTTGCATCCATCATGAGCATGTCCGCGACTGATGGCACCGAGGATGTTTCCCTGTTCGTCGACGATGGGAAACTGCTCTTCCTCGTTGTCGTGATGCTGATTGATTACTTTAGATTCTGTCACAACTAAAAAGTTTATGAATGTTGTTATTGTTTCATTATAATGTTCCATACTCTTCAGAGTATCGCAGCATCTGCTCTGTGTAGCTCTCAGTGTAGTCTAAAAGCACATCTACAGGATTGCCTTGGTCGTCATGAAGGATCGTCATCTTCGGATTGATGAATCCCTTATAGGGCACCAGGTTAAGCAACTCGTATCGCTGTCTGATTTCGTGATGCAGCTTTGGGTCGATGTTGACAGCATACTCTTCCACGAGACTGCGAGCAGCCTCGAAGTCACCCTCGCTCTTGATGCGCTGAATTTCGGCAAGCAGTGTTCCGAAAGCATTCCTCAGTGCGGCATAATCAGTGATCTGCACATAGGTCTTGCCCTCACGCTGAACGAGCGATACAGCTCCTTGTGAATGATGAAGAGTCCACCAGGCGATGAGTGCTCGGTTGCGCATGTGAGCCTCCTCTATCTTGTCGCCTTCCTTGATGCGGATGGTTTGAGTGAGCAGACCGTTCATCAGATATGTATAATATTGTGCCTTGTAGGCTTCTGCGTCGGGAAGGAGTCCCAGTTCCACCAGCTTCTCATCGGCCATATAATACAAGCAGAAAAGGTCGGCACGTGCTTCCTCGATGGTATTGCCGTAAGCCTTGAGGGCATCAGGGTCGGTTCCTGGCAGCAGTTGACCGCTGCCGTGTCCCAAGCATTCATGCAGGTCGGTATGCAAGTCGTCCGTCAGGTCGGAATACTTCTCTATCATGGCGAGAGTATCCTTGTCGATGACAAACTCCTCGTCGAATCCGTTGCCATGAGCAGCCTTATTGTACGCCTCGGTCAGATTTCCTATCGTGACACTCTTTGATCCATAGGTCTGTCTTATCCAGTTGGCATTGGGCAGGTTGATGCCTATTGCCGAGGCGGGATATTCATCACCTCCGAGCATGGCTGCACAGATGACGTTGGCAGTGACGCCCTTTACCACAGGCTTGCGGAAGCGTGGGTCAACAGGCGAATGGTCTTCAAACCACTGGGCATAGCTGCTGATGGTCTGGGTTCGCTTTGTGGCCTCGAGGTCTTTGTATTCAACGATTCCCTCCCAGGTACCCTTCAGTGCCAGTGGGTCGCCATACACCTCAATGAAGCCGTTGACGAAGTCGACCATACCCTCCTGCTGTTCTACCCAGGCTATGCTGTAGCGATCGAAAACAGCCAAGTCGCCCGTATGGTAATATTTCAGCAGCAGGTCGATGACATGACGTTGCTGTTCGTTCTCGGCATACTTCTGAGCCTTGCGGAGCCATGAAGATATTTCGCGGATGGCCTCACCATACATGCCGTTCTCAGCCCACACCAGTTCTATCATCTCGCCATTGCGCTTGGTGAGCTTGGAGTTCAGTCCGTACGAGGGAGCCTCTTCGTTGCCCTTTTCCTTCATTTTGGCATAGAATCGCTCCACCTCAGCCTGCGTCACATTCTCATAGAAGTTGCAAGCCGATGTCTTCACCAAGTCTTCGCCGTCAGTCTGGTTGACACGTTTGGGCAATACCGAGTCGTCAAAGATCACCGGTACGAGCTCATCGAGCAGGTCTTCCTTAGTCTCTCCTCTCTTCAGTGGCAGCAGTTTTTCGTCCATGCCGTCGATGAGTTGATAGAAGTACTCCTCGCTGAAGTCGGGCTTCATTTTCTCGCAACCATAGTGGTGATAGATGCCGCTTGAGAACCATACTCTCTTGAGATAGACAACGATTTTCTGGAACTCGTCACTCTCAGCCTCCTCGCGAACCTTATAATATAGGTATAAGGCCTCGAGGGTTTTGCGTATGCGCAGGTTGTACTTACCCTGCTGGTCGAAGGTGATGTCGCGTCCCATCAGAGTGGCTTTGGCCAGACAGAAGATGTATAGTTTCTGAGAGAGCGAAAGGCTCTCGAAACCATTCAGGCGATAGCGCAGCATTTGCAGGTCGGCAAAGCGCTCGTCACTATACTTAAACTGATTGTCGTGCATGATGTGATGTTGATGTTCTTATTTTTTCTTCTTCTCTTTCTTCAGTTCTGGGTGTAGATGAAGGTATTCCATGCGGAAGTCGCGTGGAGTGGTGCCATTCTGTTTATAGAAAGCTGAATAGAAACTCTGACGGTTGGCAAAGCCCACCATGGAAGCAACATCCTCCATGTTGAGTTTCAGGTAGCGGCGGTCGATGAGTATCGACATGGCCTCGTCGATTCGGTACTTGTTGATGAGTGTGGCATAGTTCATGTGGAACTTCACATTGCATACAGCCGACACATATCGGCTGTTGGTGTTCAGGTCCTGTGCCAGTTTCTTGGCCGAATAGTCCTTGTCCATAAACTTCCTCTGGATGAGCAGAATGTTCAGTATCTTGGTGTGCAATTCATCCAGTATATCGGGATTGATGCTTTCCTGATAGCTTGCCCCCGACTCTTTGTATTCTCTGATATTATATTTTGCCATATTTGTTTTGTATGTTTATTCATCATTAGTCTGTACGATAAAAACCATGGATTTCACCCGTAGTGACCCGTTGATTTGTAACGTACGTACGAAAGTTTTACATTTAGGCTTGCAAAAATAATGAATTTATCCCATTTTATCAAATATCTTGCTTATTTTTTATAAAAAAATCATTACCTTTGCCAGAAATTATCATAAAAATGCAAATAAGCGACCTATTGAGAAACTACTACGGATATGATTTCTTCCGACCCAACCAGGAAGCAATCATCCGTGAGGTGATGCAGGGCAACGACTGTCTTGTGCTGATGCCGACAGGTGGAGGCAAGAGTATCTGCTATCAGATTCCTGCCCTTGCCTTGCCAGGAACGGCTGTCGTTGTCTCGCCGCTTATCAGTTTAATGCACGACCAGGTGGAAACGCTCAAGGCCAACGGTATCGCTGCCGCCGAGCTGAACAGCAACAACGACTCCACCGACGAGATGATCATACGCCGCAGATGTATGTCGGGTGACCTGAAACTGATTTATGTCTCGCCCGAAAAACTGATCAACGAGATACCTTTCCTGTTCAGCAACATCAAGATCTCGCTATTTGCCATTGATGAGGCCCACTGCATCAGCCAGTGGGGACACGATTTCAGACCCGAGTACTCGCAGTTGGGAACCATCAGAGAGCATTTCGCCCATGTGCCCATCATTGCCCTTACAGCCACTGCCGACAAGATAACACGACAGGACATCGTGAAGCAACTGCACCTGAATGGCAAGACATTCGTCAGCAGTTTCGACCGTCCCAACCTGAGTCTTTCGGTGAGACGCGGCGGAACCAAACAGGAGAAACTGCATTATATCTATAGATTTATCAACGCCCATCCTGGCGATGCAGGCATCATCTATTGTCTTTCGCGCAAGAATACTGAGATGGTGGCGATGGAGCTAAAGAAGAAAGGTATCAATGCCGCGGCTTATCATGCAGGTCTGAGCACAGAGGAAAGGGCTTCGGTGCAGGAACGATTCAAGATGGACCAGGTGCAGGTGGTATGCGCCACCATAGCCTTCGGCATGGGTATAGACAAGGGAAATGTGAGATGGGTCATCCACTACAACCTCCCCAAGAGCATTGAGAGTTTCTATCAGGAGATAGGCCGAGCCGGACGGGATGGGGCTCCAGCCGACACGGTATTGTTCTACTCGATGGCAGACGTCATCCAACTGCGTTCCTTTGCGGAGGAAAGCGGACAGAAAGAGGTGAACATGGAGAAACTGAAGCGTATGCAGGAATATGCCGAGTCGAGGGTATGCAGACGAAGAATCCTGCTCAACTACTTCGGCGAGGAAGCCACCCACGACTGCGGACATTGCGATGTGTGTGCCCATCCGCCACAGACCTTCGACGGAACAGTGCTGGTGCAGAAAGCCCTCAGTGCTGTGGTGCGTGCCGGCGAGAAGATACATATCAGTACCTGCATAGATATCTTGCGTGGAACACACTCGCCTGCTGTCGTGAAGAACCACTATGATGCCCTGAAGACCTTCGGTGCAGGAAGAGACCATCTCGCACGCGACTGGCAGGACTATCTGTTGCAAATGTTGCAGATGGGATTCTTCGAGGTGGCTTACAACGAGCATGGAGCGATGAAGGTTACTTCTCAGGGATGGCGTGTACTGAAGGGTGAGATGCCCGTGCAGTTGGTACTACTGCAGAAAAAGACTGACGAGATACCCGTGGTCCATGCACGAAAGGTGTCGTCGAAGAAGCCGAAGGCTGCAGAAGGGTCGCTCTTTGAAAGATTGCGGCAACTTCGCAAACGGCTTGCCGACGAACAGGGCTATCCTCCTTACATCGTGCTCTCCGACCAGTCGCTGCACGAACTTGCTTCCGTCAAGCCGCGCACCATAGAGCAATTTGGAATGATCCATGGTATCGGCGAGTACAAACGTAAGAAATATGGCGAGATCTTCCTGAAGGAAATCAGAAAGGTAGACAGACAGGAAGGAGAAATGTTCTGAACCCAAAGACTGTTGAAGAATTTTAAAACATAAAGATATACGATTATGAAGTTTATAGGAATCATTCCAGCCCGCTACGCTTCTACGCGTTTCCCGGGCAAACCATTGGCCCTGCTGGGTGGCAAACCTGTCATTCAGCATGTTTACGAGAAGGTGGCTGCCGTGCTCGAGGCTGCTTATGTCGCCACTGACGACGAGCGCATCTATGATGTTGTGAAATCGTTTGGCGGTCAGGTGGTGATGACACGCACCGACCACAAGAGCGGTACCGACCGTATAGAGGAAGCTATCGAAAAGATAGGAGGCGAATGGGACGTGGTGGTAAACGTTCAGGGCGATGAGCCCTTTGTGGCAAAGAGCCAGCTCGACACCATCTGCCATTGTTTTGACGATCCTACCACACAGATAGCCACACTCGGAAAACCTTTCGAGAGCATGGAGGCTGTACAGAATCCCAACAGTCCGAAAATCGTAGTCGACAATATGGGCTTCGCCATGTATTTCTCACGCAGTGTCATTCCTTATGTACGAGGAAAAGAAAAGTCTTCCTGGCTCACTCACTACCCTTTCCTGAAGCATCTTGGCATTTATGCCTATCGCAAGGACGTACTGCGTCAGATTACCCAACTGCCACAAAGCTCGCTTGAGATAGCCGAAAGTCTGGAACAGTTGCGGTGGTTGCAGAATGGCTTCAAGATAAAGGTGGGAACCACTGATGTTGAGACCGTTGGCATTGATACACCACAGGACCTTGAGCGTGCTGAGGAATTCTTGAAAGCACAGCTTCTCTAACTTCTGAACCCAGCGAAAGTTATTAGTAAATGAATATATCTCGTTTCGAACAGAATGTAGAGCAGTTTATTGCCCGGCATCAGTTGCTGGACAAGGACAAACCATGCCTTATAGCCTTGTCGGGAGGTGCCGACAGCGTATCGCTGTTGTTGGCGCTTCTCCATCTGGGCTATAAGACAGAGGCCTGTCATTGCAACTTCCACCTTCGTGGCAGCGAGTCGGTACGCGATGAGCAGTTCTGTGTCTCACTCTGCGAACGTCTTGGCGTGCCCCTTCATCGCATACACTTCGATACAGAACAGTATGCCTCGCTCCATAAGGTAAGCATCGAGATGGCGGCTCGCGAACTGCGTTATCGCTATTTCGAGCAGCTCATCCAGGACTTGGAGGCGCAGGGTGTCTGTGTGGCTCATCATCGCGACGACAGCGTGGAGACACTCCTCATCAACCTGATAAGGGGCACGGGCATCAACGGACTGACAGGCATCGCTCCTCGAAACGGACACGTACTGCGTCCGCTGCTCGATGTGAGCCGTGAGGATATTCTGGAGTATCTGTCTCTGCAGCAACAGGACTATGTGACAGACAGTACCAACCTGGTCCCCGATGTGGTGCGCAACAAGATCAGACTGCAGGTTCTGCCCCTGCTTCGCACCATCAATCCTTCGGTTTCCGACAGCATTGCCACTACGGCAACCCATCTGGCCGAAGCCAACAAGATGCTCATTGCAACCTTGTCGGACAGCCGTCTTACCCAGACCGACTGCAAGGGTATCACAGCCATTAGCAAGGAGGAATTGCTGTCGAAGGCAAGTCCTGAGTTTGTGCTCCACGCCCTGCTCTCTCCCTATCACTTCCAGGGAACCTCTATCCTGGAAATCCTTAACAGTATAGATGCTGTAGGCAAAAGATGGCAATCGTCTACACATCAGGTGGTTATCGATCGTAATGCTATTCTCATCAAAGCCTTGGAGAAGGGCAAGCAGTCTTGTACTCTCAAAATACCGGAAACGGGTAAATACAGTTGTGCAGAAGGACAATATATCAAGGTGGAAAGCCATGCCAGAACTCCAGACTTCTGTCCGAGCAGGAAACCGATGGTGGCAACCCTTGATGCCGACAAAGTAGAGTTTCCTCTCACCTTAAGAAGGACCATCCCTGGCGACCGTTTTCGCCCTTTCGGTATGAAGGGAAGCAAACTGGTAAGCGACTTCTTAACAGACATCAAGTGCAATGCCTTCGAGAAGGAAGAACAGTTGGTGGTAGAGGATGCCAGTCAGCGCATCGTTTGGTTGATAGGCAGAAGAACCGCTGATGACTTCCGCATTGATGACTCCACAAACCAGATACTACAAATAGAATATATATCAACATGAATTTCATCAGTAATCACTTCGTCAGCATTAGCCTTTTGCTGTGCATTGTGGTGCTCTTGTTTCACATACGTGATCTTCGCCATAAGCTCAGACGTTTGTCTGCGATTGTGAGGCGACTCCACCTACAGGAACGTACGCTCCTGTCGGAACTGGAAAACAAACCGCAGGCCAAACTCAGCAAGGAGGAAAGTCTCTTTGTACGTATCTGTCAGTTGATGGATGCAGATAAGCCTTATGCCAGTCCCGACTTTAAGCCCGAAGACCTTGCTGCGAGCTTAGGTACCAACCGCACTTATCTGGCCAATGCCATCAAACGTTATGGAGGCGGACTCACCATTAGCCAGTTTATCACGCGTTATCGACTGCGCTATGCCTCACAACTGCTCGAAAGAACCGACCTCGACCTGAGTGTCAATGACGTATCACAGATGGCGGGCTTCTCGTCGCGCTCTACTTTCAACAGACAGTTTGCCCTGTTCTTCAATGACACACCGTCAGACTATAAGGACATGCTGTCGCGCCAACGGGCAGGCGAGACACCCTCCAAATGAGAGAAAACTTTAGAAAAATAAGAGAGAGAAGAGAATCCCGAGAGATAAGCCACGTTTTCGAGTTTGTCCTTGGGATTCTTCCGCATCAGCTCCTTGGCCTTCGACACACGCAAGCCCGAAACCCACTCGCTGAAGTTCACGCCATGAGTCTCCTTGAAAAAGCGTGAGAGATAGGTGTGGTTGGTTCCCACATAGGTGGAAAGAGAATCGAGGGTAAGGTTGGGCTCGGTATATTTCTCCCGCGCAACCCAGACTTTCAGTTTGCTCTCCAACAGGTGATACACCACTTTGCTGTGGGTTATTTCAGGCTGACAGACGGACTTCTCCTGTTCTTCCCATTCCATATAGGCTTTTTCTATGTCGCCATAGGGCTGACAGTGATTCAGGAAACTGATGACAACGAAGAAATTGAAGACCAAAGCATAGCATTGGAAAAAGAAGTTGAACCATATTCCCTGGAAAATAGAAATAAATGCCAGCAGACCATATACCACCATGAGTAAGATGAGTCGGTTGGTCCATGCCACAAATCTGCGTTTATCGTCAGCGAAATAGTTGGCCATCACCTTGTCGTTGTGCAGGTAAAGTTTGCGGAACTTATAAAGGAAACTTACGATGTATTCGATAAGCAGGAACGAGATGAGTGCTGCAATTCCCCATCTTATCTTCTCGAACAGTGGCAACATTGACAAGGCGCTTATCGCTATGACTCCCACCCATCTGAAGGCATCCGTCAACAGCCGGCGACGGGTAAGATAGTGATGGTCCAGAAGATTGCAGAGCGCATAGTTGAATATAATGTAGAGCAGATAAATGGCGATGATTTCGTTGTAAATATCCAACACATCGGGCTTGGTATACCTATCATCGAAAGTGATGCCCCAAAACATAATATTGAGGCTCATGACAAGATAGCCTGCCGCCAAAAGACTCTTTGAACGTCGGTAAGGTTGGTAAATATTGTTGGCTGGTGCCTTAAAGAAGAGAAGAAACAGTCCGAAAATCAGACTTGCCACTCCTATGCACAGCAAAAAATCTTGGTAAAACAAGTTGGGTGACATCATATTGTAGGTTTGGTTTATAACTTATCTTGCAGAGATCTTTTGATAATCTTTTGCTAATCTTTTGCAAAGTTACGCAAATTATCCGAAAAGCTTTGTCATAATTCAAAAAAGATGTTTCAAAAATGCAAAATTCTGATTATCAGTTATAACAAACCGTTATTTTGGGCTTTTGACTATCATTTTTTGATGTGATGGCATGGATAAAAAGGTATTTTTTTAAGATTTTACAAATCACAAAAAATTGTTTCTTTCATATTACAAGCCTTTTTTGTTAATGTTGATTATCTTTGCATTACATTAAAAGTGCTCTAATAAGGACTTGACTCATACGATGGATGTCATAAAGTTTACAAGGTTTTTTAGTTAAGTAAGTATTATGTGATTCTTTAGGTGACAGATAATAGTATAAGTATGTTTTCAAGGTATGCAGAACTCAATCGAGATGATTGGGTTCTGTTTTTTTTATACTATATCTTCTTTTTATGGTCAGTCCACGTCATCTGTTAATATTCTCATCGGATATTAAAGTCATAGATAAACTTTTTGAGGAAAAACTTGCAAAGATGTTATTTTTTTTATAACTTTGTATTTACCTTTATGATATGAGAAGCTACACCTTATTTATATAAGAGGTGTACAATTAAATATAAGGAGAGAAAGTAATGTTTCATTTAAGTAAGAAAAACAAGGCTGTCATCGCAATCCTGTCGCTTCTGTTGGTTGTCATGAGCTGCGGCTGGTATGTATGGTCTTGCTACCACATGACTCAGGAAAGATGGATGCGTGCCAAGGCTACTGTTGATGTTTGCTGTCATTATGAGCTTAGAGCAGGCAACAAGATACTGCTCGACTTAGGTAATGACACCACAAAACTGGATGCCTTCTTCGTCAATCAATACGACTTGCTACCTTCCTGCAAGGGACTTTTACTTGCCGAGGACAATGCGGCTATAAGATATAAACGTTATCAGGGAATGACACCTCAGCAGGTATATCATGCACAAATAGACTCGTTGCAAACCATCTACAAGAATGCCAAATGGACACTTCATGAAATAGATTATTACACACATTCGCACAATGTACGCGACGAAGGCTATGGCATGATTGCAGATTACGCAGAACAGCAGAAAGTTCGGTTCGAAAAGGCTAAAAAACTACTGGATTCTCTGCATCATACAGTCGACACTACCTCGCTTCGAATCGTAAGACAGTTGTCTTACAAAGTTTTATACATCGGTCAGTTGTCAACTCGCCAGTTATCAAGTCAGGCATGCCAATTGGAGAAGCACGATATGCAGAAAGGCATGAACTACTTTCGCCTGTCATCGCAAGCCCTGCCCGACTCTGCCTGTGCCATTAATCAGCGAAGTGCCTTCTATGGAATAAAGATGGACGTCGTGCCTTTCTGCCAGTCCTTTGTGAAGGTAATGCAGGCAGACTCTGCAGGTATCTATACAGGCGAGCGAGACTCTCTGTTCCATCCTCATGGTCATGGTACGTGGATGGGAAATGACGGGTCGCACTATGAAGGACAATGGAAACATGGACATCGTGATGGATTCGGATTTGGCATTGAGTCCGGCAAACAACTCTGCGTGGGAGAATGGAAAAACGACCGTTATCGTGGAGAGCGTCTTGTCTATACCTTTGATAGAATATACGGCATAGATATATCTAAATATCAGCATATTATAGGTAAGAAGAAATACCCCATCCGATGGAGTAAGTTGCGTATTACCCACTTAGGCAACATCAGTCGCAAAACAGTCAGTGGAAGTATAAGCTATCCCATCAGCTTCATCTATATCAAGTGTACGGAAGGAGCCTCCCTGCTCAATCCCTATTACCGTAAAGACTATCGGGCAGCAAAGGCGCATGGTTTCAGGGTGGGAAGCTATCATTTCTTCTCGCCTCGTAAGCCCGGACTGACACAGGCCCGCAAGTTTATGAAGCATGCTCTGGTAAGAAGGGGGGATTTTCCACCCGTACTCGACCTGGAACCGACACCACGGCAGATTAAGCAGATGGGCGGACCAGACGCTATGTTTGCACAAGTAAGGGCATGGCTGAGATATGTGGAACGCCAAACAGGCACAAGGCCGATACTTTATATCAGTCAGATGTTTGTGAACCGTTACTTGAAATATGCGCCCGATCTGAAGCGGAACTATCGCGTATGGATAGCCCGATATGGCGAGTATAAGCCAGATATCAGGCTGGTTTTGTGGCAGTTATGTCCAGACGGAAGAGTAAGTGGTATCCGTGGACATGTAGATATCAATGTTTTTAATGGCTATCGTGACGCTTATCAGAAATTTCTTCAGAATGAGGTTGTTAAATAATTGTGTTAAAGTTAGTTATTAAAAATAACAACGAATGCATTTTTTTACTATATTTGCGCAAATTAGGCGAAAGTATAGAGAATGAGACAACTTAAGATACAGAAAAGCATCACCAACCGCAACAGCGAGGCTCTCGACAAGTACCTCGTTGAGATTGGTCGTGCACCTATGGTTTCCATTGAGGAAGAGATTGAACTTGCTCAGGCCATCAAGAAAGGTGGTCGTGCCGGTGAGCGTGCCAAGAATAAGTTGGTAGAAGCCAACTTGCGCTTTGTGGTATCTGTCGCCAAGCAGTATCAGCATCAAGGACTCACGCTTACCGACCTCATCGACGAGGGCAACATCGGTCTTATTAAGGCTGCAGAGCGTTTTGATGAGACTCGTGGCTTTAAGTTTATCTCTTATGCCGTATGGTGGATTCGACAGAGTATCCTTCAGGCCATTGCTGAGCAGAGCCGTATCGTCAGACTCCCCCTCAACCAGGTAGGTTCACTCAATAAGGTGAACCACGAAATCAACAAGTTTGAGCAGGAGAATCTCCGTCGTCCCAGTGTGGAGGAAATAGCTGACCGCACAGGTGTGGATGAGGAGAAAATATCACAGAGTATGGCTGCAAGTGGACATCACGTGAGTATCGATGCTCCATTTGGAGACGACGATGATAATGCCATGGTCGATGTGATGTCGAGTGGCGATGACAGTCGTACAGACAAGCAGGTAGATCACGAGAGTATGGCAATGGAACTGAAACAGGTTCTCGGTCAGGTACTCAAGGAGCGTGAGCGACAGATAGTATGTGCTTGTTTCGGTATTGGAGAGCCAGAGAAAGGTCTGGAGGAAATCGGCGACAAGATGGGGCTTACCCGTGAGCGTGTGCGCCAGATTCGCGAAAAGAGTATCTCGAAACTAAGAGAGTCTGGATATGTTAAAATCTTGATGAAATACCTTGGCTAACAGGGTGTCGTTTTATAAATATTTGCTCATAGCCTTCCTTTTGGCATCGCCTTTGGGGTGTAAGGCTAAAGTGAAAGCACCGAATGTTGCGTTTCGTGATTCGGTGCTTAACTTGGTGTTTACCTATGCCAAACGTACCGACACCACAGGATTGCATGGTTCACAATCGTATTCTTACACCAAGATGCAGATGCACACTAACAAGCGCAACGCCACCTTGATGCTCGTACCTTCGATGTATGCCATCGCCCATGGCACAGGACGCCACTTTATCAGCGAATACTATACCAAGATAACGATGCAGAACGACAAGTTCACCGACCAGCGTCTGCTCCATGTCAGCACTGTTCCACATCGCCGTAACATCATGTCATATATTCTTCCTTATGTAACTCCCAATGTCTTTGGCGAGAACCTTTTTCACAACAATATCCTCTCCCCTTTCCATCGAGCCAACCGCAGGTTCTACACCTATCGGGTCACCGCTTTGCCGTTCGACAAGGCCCAGGTATACGCCTACCCAAAAATTAAGAACACGCAGATGGTGGAAACCAAGGCTGTGGTAAACAGCAAGACAGGAAAAATATATCTGGTCGACTTTGAGGGCGAGTACGATATGACCCGCTTCTTTATATCCATCGTCATGGGCAACGAAGGCTACCGCTCTCTTCTGCCCGACAGATGCAACCTGAAAGCCAATTTCAGGTTTATGGGCAACAACATCACCGGTATGCTCAGTTCTTACTATAATCTGCCCAAGGTGCTTTCTGACACACTCAACAACGCTGCTGACACCACCCTTATGTCGCAAGTGCGCCCTGTTCTCCTCAACGAGCAGGAGCAACTCATCTATGAGCAATATTTCAAGGAGAAGAGCCGTCGCGACTCGCTCAGCCTGGCCGACAGTACCAAGAAAAAGCGCAACTTTGCCAAGGATGTGCTATGGGACATCGTTGGCGACAACATGGTGAACAGAATACAGCAGGACTTTGGCAAGGAAAGCCAAGGATATGTACGTCTGAGTCCTATCCTCAACCCTCTATACATGGGCTATACCAAGCGCAAGGGACTCATCTACAAGTTTGACATCAGAAGCTCTTATTCCTTCAACGACAACATACAGCTTGGTGTGCGGTTCAGGGCGGGTTATAGTTTTAAGCTGCATCAACTGTACTTCAACATTCCGGCTACCTTCAACTATAATGCCAAGCACGACGGCTATCTCGAGATGGTATACGGACAGGGCAATCGCATCAATACCAACGTGATTGCCCGCAACATACTGGACATCAAGAAGGATGACGATGAGGAGATAACTGTAAATAAGGACAATTACACCGAGTTTACCGACAGCTATTTCCGTCTCACAAACCACTGGATGTTTAGTCCCAAGTGGGGATTTGAAGCAGGAATAGTGGCCCACCATCGCAGGGCGATTCATCCAGAATTCTACGAATCGTATGGTTATCCTTCCAAATATCGCTCCGTGGCCCCTGCTTTTGGATTGATATGGCGACCATGGGGACCTAAAGGAGTGTCTGTCACGGCCGATTATGAGCGTAGCATCAAGGGGTTCATGGGCTCAAACATACCTTATGAGCGTATTGAGGCTGATGCCAAGGGCATCTTCTACGCCAGCCGTCGAAAGTTGTACTCTGCGCGACTTGGAGCAGGATTCTATACCATGCGAGGTTCTCACTGGTACTTTATCGACTACTCCAATTTCAATGACAACTACATTCCAGGAGGATGGAATGACGACTGGAGCGGTTCGTTCGAACTGTTGCCCTCAGAGTGGTACAACTCTTCTGAATACTACGTACGCAGCAACTTCACCTACGAAAATCCGATGATCTTTGCCGCCTGGGTGCCCTTGGTGGGCAGATTTGTAGAGGCTGAGCGCTTCTATGTCAATGCCTTATTGGTAGAAAAGCTGCATCCCTATACCGAATGGGGCTATGGATTCAGCACCCGCCTCTTTTCTATCGGAGTCTTTGCAGGTTTCAAAAATGCCAAGTTCTATGGCGTAGGCTGCAAGTTCGACTTTGAGCTTTTCCGCAACTGGTAGAAGAATCGAATACTTACAGATAGACATTCTTTAAAACAAACATTCTTACATTATAATATATATGAATTCACAACTCACCGTTTACAAGGCAAGTGCCGGCTCTGGCAAAACCTTCACGCTGGCCAGGGAATATATGACATTAGTCATTGCCAACCCACATTCGTATCGCACCATCCTGGCAGTGACTTTCACCAATAAAGCCACTGAGGAAATGAAAACACGAATCCTCAGTCAGCTATATGGTATTGCCCATGGACTCGAGGAATCGCATGGTTATCTGGAACAGATAAAGAAAGCTTTGCCCCATCTCACGCAGGAGCAGATAGAGAAGAATGCCGGTACTGCACTCAGTCTACTCATTCACAACTACAACTACTTTCGCGTTGAAACAATAGATACTTTCTTCCAGAGTGTGCTTCGTAACCTGGCACGTGAGCTCGACCTTACCGCCAACCTTCGCATAGGGCTCAACGACTACCAGGTGGAGCAGCAGGCTGTAGACCAACTGATTGAGGATCTGGGGCAGACCGACAGGCTTCTGCACTGGATCATGGACTATATCAAGTCGAATATGGCTGATGACAAAAGTTGGAACGTGATCGGTGAAATCAAAAGTTTTGGTGAAAATATCTTCCGCGATTATTACAAGAGTGCCGCCAAGTCGCTCAATGAAGTGATGGAAAAGGAAGACTTTTTCAAAAACTTCACTGCCGAGCTCAGGAAAATGAAACAGGATGCCAAGGAACACTTTGCGCAGATAGCAGCCACCTTCTTTGACACACTCGACGAGAATGGACTTACGGTTTCGGATTTCTCGTATGGCAAAACAGGTGTCTGCAGCTATTTCATCAAATTGAGAGACGGACATTTCGACGATGAAAAACTCGTTGGCAAACGTGTTGTGTCAGCCATAGAGGACGAGCATAACTGGATGAGTGCGGCAGATGCACAGCCAGGTTCACCTAAGTATGATCTGGTATGCAATACCCTTGCACCATTATTGCGCTATTCTGAAGAGAAGCGCCCAAAGTTGTTGCGTCTTTACAAGAGTGCAGACCTCACCCTGCGCAACCTCAACCAATTGCGCCTTTTAGGAAGTATAGAGAAGAAAGTCCGTGCACTCAACGAAGAAGCAAACCGTTTTTTGCTCAGTGACACACAGACGCTGCTCCATTCGCTTATGCAGGACAGTGACTCACCTTTTATCTTTGAGAAAATAGGTACGCAATTGGAGCATGTCATGATAGACGAGTTTCAGGACACCAGCACCATACAATGGCAGAACTTCAAAGTATTGCTCGATGAAACCATGAGTCATCAGGATGCAGGCAACCTCATTGTGGGTGATGTAAAGCAGAGCATTTACCGCTGGCGCTCTGGTGACTGGCGACTGCTTAACAATATACAAGAACAGTTTGGAGACAAGCGACTTGATATCAAGACCTTGGATACAAACTATCGTTCGGCAAAAAACATCATCGATTTCAATAATGCATTCTTCAAAGCTGCTGCCGAAACTGAATATCAGACTCTCAAGGAGAATACCCCCGAAGAGGCAGAACAACTGAAGATTGCATACTCTGACGTAGCCCAGAGGGTGCCTTCGGGCAAACCTGCCAATGGCTTTGTGCAGATTAAACTCCTGTACAAGGAAGAATGGAAAGAACGCACACTGAAGGAAACTATGGCAACTATCATGCAACTGACAGAGCAGGGTGTAAAGCCCAGTCAGATTGCCATCCTCGTAAGAACCAACCGCACCATTAAGGATTTGGCAGAATTTCTGATGAACAATGGTTGCCCTTACCCTCTTGTTTCCGACGAGGCTTTCCGTCTGGATGCATCCCAGGCGGTCAATTCGCTTGTTACGGCGTTACGTGTGCTTATCCATCCGGAAGATCCTATTTCCAGGGCTACCCTTCAGAAGTTCGCACTCACCTTCCTTGGTAGCGATGAAATCGTGAAAAAGATTGAGGAGCAGCGTGATATCCTATTAAAGAAACCTATTTTCGATTTAGTGGAAAACCTCTTTGTTGAACTACAGTTAGATACCATAGAGGAGATGAAGAGTCAGAGTGCTTATATCTGCGCCTTCTACGATCAGATGGCTGCTTACCTGCAGGACAACTGTTGCGATATAGACTCTTTTATCAAGGAATGGGACAATACGCTGCACGAGAAAAGCATACATAGCGATGCGCTCAATGGCATACGCCTCGTCACGATACACAAGAGTAAGGGTCTGGAGTTTGATTATGTTATCATTCCTTTCTGCGACTGGATGTTGGAGACATCCAAAGGTACCCTGTGGTGTACGCCAGCCGAGGCTCCTTTCAACAAAATACCATTGGTTCCTGTCGATTTCATCGCCAAACAGATGAAGGGAAGCATCTACGAGGACGATTACCACCACGAGCATCTGCAGAACATGGTAGACAACATGAACCTGCTATATGTGGCTTTCACACGTGCCAGCCGTGGACTCTTCGTTATTGCTCATCGTGACAAGGAAACATTCCGTAGTTATCTGATAGAAAGTGTGCTATCAGATGTAGAGAAGACACTCAGCAGCGGCAATGTATCTGTAACGCTTTCCAATTCGCAAGACGAGGATATTCTTTTTGAATATGGAACCCTTAAGGTTGAGGAGGCTGATGCTACAGACAAGAAAAAGGAGAAATCGGAGAATGTCTTTTGCCAGCAAGCCACCAATATCGCTGTGCAGCTGAAGGTGAATCCTGCTATGCCTCAGTTCAGGCAGAGTAACAAGAGTCGTGATTTCATAAAGGGCGACGAGGACGAGGAACAGCAGAAGTACTACATCAAGTTGGGTACCATTCTGCACAGTCTCTTCTCCTCCATCCGTACCACCGACGACATAGAGCAGGCCCTTCGTCAACTCGAATTAGACGGAATGCTCTACGACGAGAATCTCTCACGCAAGCACTTGGATTCAATGATACGCAAGCGTCTGCAGTCTCAGCAGGTGGCGAATTGGTTTTCTCCCCACTGGACACTCTTCAACGAGTGCTCTATCCTGAGTGTGGAACATGGCAAGGTGGTAGAACATCGTCCTGACCGAGTGATGAAGGATAGTGAAAAGACCATTGTGGTGGACTTCAAGTTCGGAAAACCCAAGGACGAGCATCACGTACAGGTAAGACAGTACATGCAGTTGCTGGAAGGCATGGAGGCCAACCAAAGTGCAAATCCCGACAACGGAAATGACAGTCATCCACTGATAGAAGGCTATCTGTGGTATGTCTATCCCAACAAGATAGTCAAGGTGGAATTCTGACACCCCAGACTAAGACATAACGACTCTATTTCATCAAGATTATAAAAACGACGAATATGAAATCATTCTTGACATACGTAGCCCAAGACATCATACAGAAATATGGCAACAATCTGAGCGATATAGCCATCGTATTCCCCAACAAGCGTGCCTCGCTGTTTCTCAACGAGCAGTTGGCACGTCTGGTTTCCCATCCTTTGTGGAGCCCCACCTATATCACCATCAGCGACCTCTTTCGTCAGCACACTACGCTGAAGGTGGGTGACCCCATCAAGTTGGTATGCGATCTTCATAAGTCTTTCGTCGAGTGTACTGGCATCGAAGAGACACTCGACCACTTTTACGGCTGGGGACAGCTGCTAATAGCAGACTTCGATGATGTGGACAAGAACATGGCTTCTGCCAGGCAGCTCTTTGCCAACCTCAGTGACATCCATGAACTCGATGACGTGTCTTACCTCACCGAAGAGCAGAAGGAAATCATTAAGAAATTCTTCAGCAATTTCTCTGATGACCACAACACCGAACTCAAAAAGCGCTTCCTACAGTTGTGGAGTCATTTCTACGACATCTATACCAATTTCAATCAGCGCCTTGAGGCACAGAACCTTGCCTATGAGGGTGCCTTGTATCGGCGTGTGGTGGAAGACGAGTCGCTTGAGTTCCGGCACAAAAAATATCTCTTTGTGGGCTTCAATATGATGCAGTGTGTGGAGCAGAAGCTGTGCTCACGATTGCAGAAAGAGGGCAAGGCTGCCTTCTATTGGGACTTCGACAAATACTATATGAAGGATGGCAACGAGGCCGGATATTACATCCGGCAGCTGATGAGTGCTTTTGGTAACGAGTTGGATTATTTATCTGATACAGAGCTGTATGACTCTTTTGATTCAACCAAAGATATTACCTATATTAGCGCTCCTACCGATAACATACAGGCTCGCTACATACATAGCTGGCTGATGCAGAACGAGCGATATAAGCAAGGGCGCAGCACTGCCATCGTGCTTGCAGACGAGAGTCTGTTGCCTACAGTCATCCACTCCTTACCTGAGGAGGTGGAGAGTGTCAACATCACATTAGGCTATCCCTTGCAGCAGACTCCATTCTACAGTCTGATACAAACGCTAACCGATCTGCAGACCTTGGGCTATGACAAGGATAGAGATTGCTATCGTCTCCGTTATGTCAACTATGTGCTTCGCCATCCTTACGCCCAGTACATCTCGTCTGCTTATGCCGAACTCATGAGCGAACTTCATGACAAGAAGATATTCTTCCCTTCCCGCAAATGGCTTTGCCAAAAAGAGGACGAGGGACTTGAAATCCTGTTTCAGGAAATATCATCGGGCGAGAACTTCAACCTTTCGCTCGTACAGTATCTCTTGGACGTGCTGAAGAACATAGGTACACAAGCACGTACGCTTGATGACCCACTCTTTCAGGAATCACTCTTTCGCACCTATACGCTTGTCAACCGTCTCCACGAACTCATCCAGTCGGGTGACCTAATCGTAGATATCATTACCTTACAGCACCTCCTGCTGCAACTCATGCAGACCACCACTATTCCTTTTCATGGTGAGCCCGCCGAAGGTATTCAGATTATGGGAGTTCTCGAAACACGCAATCTTGATTTCGATCATATCATCGTGCTTTCTGCCAGCGAAGGAAATCTTCCCAAGGGCGTCAACGACTCTTCGTTCATTCCTTATTCGTTGCGCAAGGCTTACGGACTTACCACGGTAGACAACAAAGTGGCTATTTTCTCCTACTATTTCCATCGCATGCTGCAACGTTCTGCTGACATCACCCTTACATACAACAACTCTACTGAGGATGGACATACTGGCGAAATGAGCCGCTTCATGCTACAACTGTTGGTAGAAAGCAAGCACCAGGTGAAAACCGCTGCTCTGTCATCAGGTCAAATACCACTTCCTCCCGACCAAAAGAAAATAGAAAAAACGGAGGAAATGATTAGTCAACTCATTGATGGAAAGATTATTTCTCCAACATGCCTGAACACTTACTTGAGATGTCAGAAACGTTTCTACTACCGGTATGTGGCTGGACTGAAAGAACCAGAAGAGTTGGATGATGAGATAGACAACCGTTACTTTGGTTTGATTTTCCATCGTGCTGCCGAACTATTCTATCTTCAGTTTGCCCGTCCCGAAGATTTGCAAACCAATGCTAAGGGTGAGAAGCAGCTCATTCATCCCCTCATCATCAGCAAGGAGAAGATAGACTATGCGCTCAAACACGAAAACAGCCTGTATAGTTTAGTAGATCAGGCTTTTGCAGAACAGTTATTCCGCTTGAAGCCCGGATCTAAAATGCCCGAATACAACGGTCTTCAGCTCATCAACCGCGAGGTTATCACAAGCTATCTAAAACAACTCCTCCGCATAGACCAAAAGCTGGCCCCCTATACACTATTAGGACTTGAGAAACAAGTGAATAAAACCTTTGAGTTCAATACTCCTATAGGTAATAAAGCCATCACATTAGGCGGTTTCATCGACCGTCTTGATGCTGTGGCTGCCAATGGTAATCCTGGTCTTGACAATATAGCCGAGCGCATTCGCGTAATCGACTATAAGACAGGACGTATGCCCTCACGGTTCCCTGCTGATGTGGCTACCATATTCGATCCTTCCAAGCTCTCGCTGCACACTGATTATTATCTGCAGGCATTGCTTTATTCTATCATTGTAGGCAATGACGGCCGATATAACAAGACAAAAGACCCTGTTAGTCCGGGATTGCTTTTCATTCAGCAAGCGGGAAGCAAGGATTATGACCCGACGCTAAAGTTTGGCCGTAATCCTATCTTTGACGTGGCCGAATATCAGGACGAGTTCATGCAGCACATAGAAGCTCTCATCAGCGAGATATGCGATCCCTCTCTTCCACTTGTGGCAACAGAAGACAAGCAGCGTTGTGAGCATTGTCCCTTTACAGCCTTGTGTAAGTAAAGCCTGTTGAGCTCAGCCATATAAATAATAAGGTGTAAAGAGAGAAGTAGGTCATTTTTATTGATTTTAGAAAACTCTTACCATCTATATTTGGTCAAGTCTAAAAAAGAATGTACCTTTGCACAATATTATAATTAAGGTAAGCTGCATTTAGACAAAACTTTTAAAAGTTATAATAATGGAAACAGTAAACAAAAATATTCGTATTGCGGTAGCTGGTACAGGCTACGTTGGTCTGAGCATAGCCACGCTGCTGAGCCAGCACCATCAGGTGACGGCTGTTGACGTAGTGCCAGAAAAGGTGGACCTTATCAACAATCGTCAGTCACCCATACAAGACGATTACATTGAGAAGTATTTGGCAGAGAAGGATTTGCATCTCAAGGCGACAACCAATGGAGAAGAAGCATACAAGAATGCCGATTTCATCGTTATAGCCACCCCTACCAACTATGATCCTGTAAAAAACTACTTCGACACGACTCATGTTGAGGAAGTTATCGAGTTGGTGATGCGTGTCAATCCTGATGCCATCATGGTCATCAAGAGCACCATTCCCGTAGGTTACACGGAGAATGTACGAAAGAAGTATCATTGCGACAACATTATCTTCGCTCCCGAGTTTCTACGTGAGAGCAAGGCGCTGTACGACAACCTTTACCCCAGCCGTATCATCGTAGGCCGTCCTGAGGGCGACGAGCGACTCGACCAAGCAGCACATACCTTTGCCTCACTCCTGCAGGAAGGAGCTGTCAAACAGGATATTGACACCCTGTTTATGGGACTTACAGAGGCCGAGGCTGTCAAGCTCTTTGCCAACACATATCTGGCACTGCGTGTGAGTTTCTTCAACGAATTGGACACTTATGCCGAGATGAAGGGGCTTGACACGAAGTCGATCATCGATGGTGTGGGACTCGACCCTCGCATCGGTTCTTTCTACAACAACCCGTCGTTTGGCTACGGAGGTTACTGTCTGCCTAAGGACACCAAACAGTTGCTGGCCAACTATGCCGATGTTCCTGAGAACCTTATTCAAGCCATTGTTGAGAGCAACCGCACCCGTAAGGACTTTATCGCCGACCGAGTGCTCAGTATGGCTGGATATTATTTCTATAAGGATAACAGCAGCTATGATCCTCAGAAAGAACACCCTTGCACTATCGGAGTGTATCGACTCACGATGAAGAGCAACAGTGACAATTTCCGCCAGAGCAGTATCCAGGGAGTCATGAAGCGCATCAAGGCTAAAGGTGCACAGGTGATAGTCTATGAGCCAACCCTCGAGGATGGCAGTACCTTCTTCGGCAGCCGTGTTGTCAACGACTTGCAGGAGTTCAAGAAACAGAGTCAGGCCATCATCGCCAACCGTTACGACCCAGTCTTGAATGATGTGAATGAGAAAGTCTATACACGCGACATTTTCAGAAGAGACTAATGAGGAAAGAAGGAGAATTTCCTGGAGAATATTCAATATTTTCACTTCATAATAAAGAAAAAACTATAAAAATAATATATTCAAAAGTATGGCAAAATTAATTATCAATTCTTACGAGGAATTTGCATCTCACTTAGGTGAGAGATTAGGTGAATCAGAGTGGTTGCAGGTAGACCAGAAACGTATCAACAAGTTTGCTGATGCTACACTCGACCCACAGTGGATACATGTAGACGTGGAGCGTGCAAAAGTAGAGAGTCCTTACCACAGCACTATCGCTCATGGCTACCTCACCCTTTCTTTGTTACCCTACATGTGGCAGCAGATTGTAGAAGTACACAACATCAAGATGTTGGTCAACTATGGCATGGACGAGATGCGTTTCGGTCAGCCTGTCATCACCGGCTCACGTGTTCGCCTTGTGACAACCCTTCATGACATTCAGAACCTTCGTGGTATCTGCAAGGCAAGCATCAAGTTCGATATCGAGATAGAAGGTCAGCGCAAGCCTGCCCTTTCCGGTATTGCCACCTTCTTGTATTACTTCAACTAATTAAGTTGTTAAGCATCACTTCCAAAAACAGAAACGACAATGGGAGCAGGAAAATGGATTGGCGGTGTACTCGGATTCATCACAGGTGGTCCGTTGGGAGCCTTGGCAGGATATGCCTTAGGCTCTCTCTTCGAACATGGACTTAACGAGGTAAACCGCCAGGATACAGGACAGCAGGAAAGAAACAGCTGCGAGGGACAACGCAACTCGTTCATGTTCTCGTTACTTGTTCTTGCCTCTTACATCATCAAGGCCGACGGCAAGGTGATGCATTCCGAGATGGAGCTCGTGCGTCGCTTCTTACGCCAGAACTTCGGTTTGGGAGCCATGACACAGGGCGAGCAGATTCTTCTGAAACTTTTTGAGGAGCAGAAGCGTGTAGGTGTGTTGCAATATCGCAGCGTGATTCAGGACAGCTGTCAGCAGATTCGCAACAGTATGATGTACGAACAGCGCCTTCAGTTGCTCAATTTCCTGGTCATGATAGCCCAGGCCGACGGTCAGGTGCCAGCTGAGGAACTCACAGCGCTGAAAGAGGTTACCTATCACTTAGGACTTAGTGCTGACGAACTTGACCAGATGCTCAACCTCCGCAGTGGAGCTTCTTCGGCTTCAAGTCTCGACGATGCTTATCGTGTACTCGGCATATCGCCATCGGCTACCAATGATGAGGTGAAGAGTGCCTATCGCAAGATGGCTCTCAAGCATCACCCCGACAAAGTGGCTGCACTTGGCGAGGATGTCCGCAGGGCTGCCGAGAAAAAGTTCCAAGAGATCAATGATGCCAAGGAACGTATCTTCAAGGCTCGTGGATTATAAAGTTGAGTGTTCTTACTCAACTTATGCTGTGTTCAGCTTCTTTACAGCATCGCCCTCGGTTATCCTGACGAAGCACCAGCGGCCAAACCAAGACGTGACGACATGATTAAGTTCATGGAGTAAGGACATATAGGCCTTTGGCCGATAAACCACAATACAATAGATTATTAACTCAACTTTCACAAATGTGGAAGTTGAGTTATTTTTTTTGTAGACATAGAACGAAATGAAGGAAGGAATAAGAAAAAAGACGAAATAAGCCAGTTTCTCACGCGAAATGGTTGTAGAAAGTACGAAAAGAGAATGTAGTGAGAAAAAACACAGCTAAATATTTGCTTATTCAATAAAAATGCGCTAATTTTGCAAATGATGCGAAGATGACAATGAGTATGATTGTAGCATCACCTTTATTAACTATTTATTATTCAAACAATTCAAAAAAATCATGAGCAATCTTTTCGACATTAAAGATTATGTTGTGGTCATCACAGGTGGAACAGGCGTATTGGGAAAAACTATCGCCAAGTATTTGGCACTCGAGGGAGCCAAAGTTGCCATTCTGGGACGTAAAGAAGAAGTAGGCAACGCTATTGTGGAAGACATCAAACAAGCAGGCGGTGAGGCTTCTTTCTTCAAGACCGATGTGATGAACAAGGAGATCGTAGAGCAGAACTGCAAGGATATCCTCGCTAAATATGGTAAGGTGGACACCCTGCTCAATGCTGCCGGTGGAAACATGAAGGGCGCAACGATTGGCCCCGACCAGACTTTCTTTGACTTGGAGACAGAGCAGTTTCAGACGGTACTGAATCTGAACCTCATAGGTACTGTTATACCTACACAGGTATTCCTGAAGCCAATGGTAGAGGCTGGAAAGGGAAGCATCATCAACTTCTCTTCTATGGCAGCCTTCCGCCCAATGACCCGTGTCTGCGGTTATGCTGCAGCCAAGGCAGGCATCTCTAACTTTACAGCATATATGGCTCACGAGACAGCCAAGAAGTTTGGTGAGGGTATCCGTGTTAATGCCATTGCTCCAGGTTTCTTCATTACCGAGCAGAACCGTGCGCTCCTTACCAATCCCGACGGAACCTACACAGAGCGCGGAAAGGATGTTATCCGCCAGACTCCGTTCGGACGTATGGGTAAACCAGAAGAACTCTGCGGCACTATCCAGTATCTAATGAGCGATGCAGCATCATTCGTAACAGGTACTGTGGCTGTAGTGGATGGTGGTTTTAATATTTTCGCCATGTAACAACGCAAACCTTTACGCAACATTTTTGCAACATAAATGTATAACGTAAAGGATATTTTTATACCTTTGCAGCAGAAATAATTAAAAACAATATAAACAACAAAACAAATCATGAAAGAGCTTAAATCTTTGAACAAGCGTACAGCTCCAAAGAGCGTTATGCCAGAGAGAATTATCCAGTTTGGTGAGGGCAATTTCCTTCGCGCATTTGTTGACTGGATTGTATGGAATATGAACAAGAAGACCGACTTTAACGGTTCTGTTGTTGTCGTTCAGCCTTTGGCTGGCGGTATGGTTGACTGGCTGAACGGTCAGGACTGCCTCTACCATGTAAACCTTCAGGGTAAGGAGAATGGTCAGGCTATCAATACCCTCGAGCGTATTGACGTGATTAGCCGTGCACTCAATCCATATTCTCAGAACCAGGCCTTTATGGCTTTGGCAGAGCAGCCAGAGATGCGTTTCATCATCTCTAACACAACTGAGGCAGGTATCGCATTCGATGATTCTTGCAAGTTTACTGATGCTCCTGCTGCTTCTTATCCAGGTAAATTGGTACAGTTGCTGTTCCATCGCTACAAGTTCTTCGAGGGCGACCCAACTAAGGGTATGATTCTGATGCCTTGTGAGTTGATCTTCCTCAACGGCCACCACCTGAAGGAGTGCATCTATCAGTACATTGAGCTTTGGAAGGGTGACATGGGCGCTGACTACGAAGGCTTCAAGGAGTGGTTCACCAACCACTGCTACGTATGCGCTACTCTCGTAGACCGTATCGTTCCTGGTTTCCCACGTGATACCATCAAGGAAATTCAGCAGAAGGTTTGCTACAAGGACAACCTCGTAGTTAAGGCTGAGAGCTTCCACCTCTGGGTAATCGAGAAGGCTGAGAATATGACTGTAGAGCAGATGCAGGAAGAATTCCCTGCTCACAAGGCTGGTCTGCACGTTCTCATCACCGACAACGAGAAGCCATACCACGAGCGTAAGGTAACACTGCTCAACGGTCCTCACACTGTATTGAGCCCTGTCACTTACCTGAGTGGTGTAAACATCGTACGCGATGCTTGCGAGCACCCAGTATTGGGCAAGTACATCCACAAAGTACAGTTCGATGAGTTGATGCAGACTCTTAACCTGCCAATGGACGAGTTGCAGAAGTTTGCTTCTGACGTATTGGAGCGCTTCGAGAACCCATTTGTTGACCACCAGGTAACAAGTATCATGCTCAACTCATTCCCTAAGTATGAGACTCGCGACCTCCCAGGCGTGAAGATCTACTTGGAGCGTAAGGGTGAATTGCCACAGGGCTTGGTATTCGGTTTGGCTGCTATCATCACTTACTACAAGGGAGGCAAGCGTGCTGACGGTGCAGAGATCAAGCCACAGGACGACCAGAAGATTATCGACAAGCTGACAGAGCTCTGGGCTACTGGCGATACTCAGAAGGTGGCAGAGGGTGTTCTTGCTTTCGACTACATCTGGAAGGAAGACCTCAACAAGACTGTTCCTGGCTTGACAGAGTTGGTTAAGAAGGATCTCGACCTCATCCAGGAGAAGGGTATGCTCGAGGCTGTTAAGACCATTCTGTAATCGGAAACTAAGACTGATGTAAATTTTTTGAACATAATGTAAAGAGGATTCCTCCTTCGGGAGAATCCTCTTTTTTGTTATTCAAACTTTATTCAAATATGAAGAAAAACTATCTGTATCTCATCAAGAGTTTCATGGCATGCGCCCTACTCTGCTCTGCCGCTTATGCACAGGCACAGACGAAGCCAAAGAATCTGAGCAAGCCACAAACCCAGGTCAAGGGTTACTATACCCAGTATTATGGCAATCAACCCGAGCTCATCAAGAAGGCGCAACAGTGGGCTGAGTCGGGCGAATGGCGCAATGGTTTCGTGCAGGCCAAGCCCCACAGCAGCGTGAACCTCGTAGACTTCTATCTGCAATATCAAAAGAACCCTGCACAGTGGAAAGCTCTCTTCGAGTATCTGAGTCATACCGACCTGCTCGCCATCAGCAAGGGCAAGCACAAAATACCCGGCACACAGTTGGTGGTAAGTGTAGAGGATTCGCAGAACGGTCCACTGGCAAAACGAAGGAGCGAGAGTCACAACCACCACATCGATTTCCAGTATGTGGTAAAGGGAACGGAGCGTTTTGGCATCATCGACCATTACACCAGTGTACCCAACAGCAAGTACCGACCAGACGTGATACACTATGATTACCAGGTAGAGAAAGCAAGATTCTATGACAGTAATCCCGATGAATTCTTTATTTTCTTCCCTCGCGACTGGCATATAGCCAAAGTGGAAAACGACACTAACGACCAACAAATCAGAGTGATAGTTATCAAGGTGGATTATATGGATTAAAGATTTAGGGTGCAAAGTTTACGTTTTTTTTGCTATTATGAATATTTATTAGTAACTTTGCACCCAAATTTTTGAAAAATATAACACAATAATGAAGGCTTTCAACATTCAGACAAAGTTGTTTTCTTGTTTGAAGACTTACGACAAGAAAACATTCATGTCCGATCTCATGGCAGGTATCATTGTGGGCATCGTAGCCCTTCCTTTGGCCATTGCGTTCGGTATTGCATCGGGAGTAACACCAGAAAAGGGTATCATCACAGCCATTGTGGCTGGTCTCGTCATCTCACTCTTCGGAGGAAGCAAGGTGCAGATAGGCGGACCTACAGGTGCGTTTATCATCATCATCTACGGCATCATACAGAAGTATGGCTTCGAGGGACTCACCATCGCTACCCTGATGGCAGGCTTCTTCCTCGTACTTTTCGGACTGCTTCGATTGGGTACCATCATCAAGTACATTCCCTATCCCATCGTGGTGGGATTCACCAGCGGTATCGCCGTCACTATCTTCACCACCCAGATCAAAGACCTCTTCGGACTGACACTTCCTTCCAACCCTTCCGACTTTATTGAGAAATGGGGAGTCTATCTGCAGAACTTCAATACCATCGACCCTTGGTGCGCTCTGATAGGTGTGGCGAGTGTGGTCGTTATTGCCGTCACTCCACGCTTCAGCAAGAAGATTCCAGGCTCATTGATAGCTATTATCCTGATGACCATCGTTGCCCTGCTGCTGAAAAACTTTGCCGGTGTCCTCTCTATCGAGACCATTGGCGACCGCTTCTCTATCAGCAATGAGTTGCCAGCCGCTCAGGTGCCCGACATGAATTGGGAAACCATCAAAAGCTTGGTATCACCAGCCATCACCATTGCCATCCTGGGAGCCATCGAGTCTTTGCTCTCAGCTACTGTAGCAGATGGTGTTATCGGCGACCACCACGATTCCAATACCGAGTTGGTGGCCCAGGGACTGGCGAACATTGCCTCTCCCCTCTTTGGCGGTATTCCTGCCACAGGAGCCATAGCCCGCACCATGACCAATATTAATAATGGTGGTAAGACCCCTGTTGCTGGCATCATCCATGCCGTGGTATTGTTGCTTATCTTCCTGTTCCTCATGCCTTTGGCCAAGTACATTCCTATGGCTTGCCTGGCAGGTGTGCTGGTGGTAGTTTCTTACGGTATGTGTGGATGGCGCTCGTTCCTCGAACTGATGAAGAATCCTAAGAGCGACGTTACCGTCCTGCTCATCACCTTCTTCCTCACCATCATCTTCGACCTCACCATCGCAATCGAGGTGGGACTCATCATCGCCTGTCTGCTCTTCATGAAACGTATGTCGGAGACTACTGATGTCAAGGCCATCACCGAGGAGATCGACCTCAACCAGGACGCAGAGTTCTCTACAGGAAACCTGGATCACCTCATCATTCCACAGGGGGTGGAGGTGTATGAGATCAATGGTCCTTACTTCTTTGGAGCCGGCAATAAGTTTGAGGAAATCATGGCCTCATTTGGCGACCGTCCTAAAGTGCGCATCATCCGAATGCGTAAGGTGCCCTTCGTTGACTCTACAGGTATCCACAACCTTACTAACCTTTGCGAGATGAGTAAGAAGGAAGGCATCCAGATTGTGCTTTCGGGAGTAAGAGAGAAAGTGAACGGACAATTAGAGCATGCAGGATTCTATCACCTCATTGGCGAAGAGAACATCTGCAGCCATATCAACCTGGCTTTGAAGAGAGCCAACGAAATCATAGAAAAGTAAATCGTTATGGAGAATAACAACAAGAAACCTATAGAGCTGGTATTTAAGGAAGACCTGCATCAGTATCTCCTCTCAGTGGGGCGAATAGATGAGCGTCTGCCTGAAGCTCCCGACATTGAGGCACTTTGGGCAAAGATAGGCGAGAGTTATCTGCCCGATGCCATGCGTGAGTTTGGCAAGTATCCCACTGTAGCCTTGGGTTGGATTATGTTTGTTGGCATGGCCATCGCCAAATACTGGGATGAGGACTGGGAGCTATACGGCAAGGTGGAGAATCTGTATATCTATCTGCGCGACCGCATAGATTTCGACCACATGGATGACTACATCTGTGAAAAGGTTCTGCTGTTGGACGAGAATGCCCACAAGGGCTTATCGAACATTGTGGCAGAGTGTGCCGCCCGTACCTATAACACACTTATCCATCAAGGTCTGGAGCCAGGTACTGAGGCTGCCTTCAGGGGTTTCATCGCTGCCCTGCACCAGATGTACCTCATGGGCGCTGCCATCCAGCTGAACGCCATGGGTTATCACATGACAAGATTATAGAACTCAACTTTCACAAATGGGAAAGAAAGCATAAGAAGGGAATGAGCATTAATACTCATTTCCTTCTTCTTTGATAATACTGGGACCGTCGATCAGTTCGGGCGCAGGCTTGTTGCGGTTGACGTCACGGTAAGCCTTGCGCAAATCGCCAAGTCCTATGTCGATGCTCTTGTTGACAGGACGGTCTTTATCCACCAGACTATGAGAGAAAAGCCACTCATAGGTTTTCTTGAGATAAAAGATACGGGCAGGTGCTCCATGATTGGCACCAGGTAGCCAGTCGTACAGCAACCGGCTGTCGTTGCCACTCTTTTTAAGTTTCTCCACCACCACCTTCGACTGTTTCACGGGCACGGCTCTGTCGGCAGTACCATGAATAATCCAGAAAGGCAACTTGCCCAGTCCACTCACATCCTTGAGCGAGGTACCTCCGCAGAGTGCCATTCCTGCAGCAATGCGGTCGGGATAGATGCCGCAGACATCCATAGTGCCATAACCGCCGAGACTCATGCCCAGCACATACACACGTGTAGAGTCGCAGGCGTAATGTTTCCTTACCCAGTCGAAGACATCCATCACCTTCTTCGGGCTCCAGGCTCCACCGGGGTTCTGAGGCACAATGGTGAGGGCATCAATATCCCTGCCTTTCACGATGGCATCGAGAGGACCATAACGGCGAACACGCGAGAGGTTTCTTCCGCAAAGGCTTGCTCCATGCAGGAAAATGATGACAGGAGTCTGCTCCTGAGAATAAAAATAATCTACTGGTGTATAAACCCAGAAGTTGTAGCCTCCGGGGATAGAATCTTTAACGGCTCTGAGGAAATCGTAAGCCGATACCTTCAGAGCCGTCAGAGACAGAACGATTGCAAAAAGTATTTTCTTCATATTTTTGGATATTCGTTATCAGTAAACTTACGAATGCCAAAATTACAAATTATCTTTCTGAATCGCAAATTATTTCAATTACTTTGAAACACATTAATAGGTGTTCACATACTTCTCACTCATTCTGTGATTCATTATTTCTTTCGCTTGAAGCTTATCTGCGCAGGAACTTCTGTGCGACTGTGCTTCCATCCTTGCCCTTGATGAGCACGATGTACATGCCCTTGACAAGGGCTGAGGTGTTGACAAACTGAGAGTCTGTTGAGCCTGCCACCTTCTTACCGTCAGCGCTGAATACATTGAGTGAGGCAATGTCACCATAGACGATCAGACCATTGGTGGTCTGGTACATCTGATAGGTCTTTGTGGTGCTCTCCTTCTCTACTTGCTCAATGCCCGTAATGATTGGGTTGCCATCTTCGTCCACCTCCTGGTAAACGCCCAGTGTCAGGTCGGTAAGGTACATATCGCCACCACCATTATTGGTCAAAGTCACAACAACAGGCTTCTTCTCTATCTTGCCTACCTTTGCTTTCACGTCAACCAGAGCAACACCTTCTGATAAGGAAACAGATGCTGTTCCTGAGTTGGAGTTATCTGCATAATGCCAGTCGATAACGAGTGTACGACCACCCGTGCAATATACATTAGACTTCATCTCGGCAAGAGAAGGCAGGGTGAACTCTACGTTGGTTGCCTTTGGAATTCTGTAAGCACCATAAGTAGCAGAGTACTTCTTTCCTCTCGTCGTAGACTCATCTACGTAGGTCACCGAACTCTTGCCATCAGATGACTTACCATAGTATCTTGGATTCACGCCTTCTGCCGTTCCGCCTGTGATATACTTCTTCACCTCATCAGTAATCACTTCATCCTGGAAGAGATAGTTGTTGACTACGGTTGTGGTCACCCAGTTCTTTCCATCGCTTGGCTCTGGAATGGCATCTTCCACCGTACCGTCGTTCACAGGCATTTGGAGAGTATAGGCATTGTCATCGCCACCATATTCGTATGGACCATAGTCAGGCGCCTTGCCTACATAAGGGATGTTGAGGGTTACTGACCAGTTCTGTGGCGCCTTGTCCGCATATTCGTATGCAGCCTTATGAGCATCCACCGTCTTGAAATCTGTAATCGGAGTACCTGCATCAATCAGCTTGCTGCCAGCTTTCAGACGACCGAACTTCAAAGGTAACTCTCCGTTAGCCTGACGGGCACTGATGCCTGTCTCGTAGCTCAGATCCTCGTACTCGGAAGAATAGTCATTGATATTTTTGGCATAGGAAGTACCATTGCTACTTGCCTTCTCACCCAAAGGATTGGTGTTATCGAGTGTGGTCCAAGTACAGTATTCGATGTCTGGCGCCTTAGTGAAAGCAGAGTTACGTTCCATCTTTTGTGAGCCATAGGCAAAGCCCACGCAGTTGCGCAGCACCCAGTTGCCATAGTCTGGCTCTTCCATGTTGTAACCATAGTTGATGCCGTTGCCATACGAGAGGTCATTGATGAGATAAGAACCCTCGCGATGATGGTTCTGGTCGAAACCTTTTTTGGCGTGGAAAGCTGCAATACAGTTTTTGAATACATGAGCGCCTGTTGAGGTACCGCCCTGCTTGCATCCTCCCATCTTGAATCCGTTGGCATTACCCTTGTCGAAACCATTATTCAAGCACCAGCAGTTGTCAACCACAATAGGGAAAACGGTGTAGTACAAGTCCCAGCCGTCGTCCGAGTTGTGCCAGGCACGGCAACCATGAAACTCGTTTCCTGGGCCAGGAAACAGTTTGATGGCGAAACCGTCAGCGTTGCCTCCGTGTGACCATGGGTCGTGGTTATCATAAGCATCGCAGTTGACGATAATATTGAATCTTCCGTATTTGAACTCGGTATTGCGGGTGTTGTTGCCTTTACTGTCTTTACCGAAACCTTGCTGAAGACCCGTGTCCTCATTGCCATAGAAGCGGCAAAGCTCCACTACGCAATAACTACCCTCAAGTTTCATACCATTATCAGCAGAATGGCAGATGTCGAGACCCCGATAATGCCAGTAGTTGGCACCTATCTTGTGCATGATACCTCGGTTGTTAGCAGCCTCTGTTGCAGTACTGCGTGGCTGTCCAGCGAAGTCGAATACTGGGCGCTCTGTGTCACCAGGATAGGCAAACACACAGATACGCTTGTCTGCAGTACCTGTCTCAGTCACATTGATGGTTTGTGAAAGATGGTAGGTTCCTCCTCTTACATAGAGAATGTCGCCAGCCTTCAGTGCAGCAAAAGCCTTTACCGGGTCACCAAAAGGTTTGTCGACACTCATACCATTACCTGCACCATTAGGTGCCAAGTAATAATCTTTAGCCATAGCTCCGTGCGAAGCTAAAAGGCACAACGCTACAAGCGCTACCTTTGTCTTTGTTTTAGTTTTCATTTTCACTGTTTTGTTTTTAGTGTTTGTTTTTTGTAGTTTATATTTGTTTTTTTAAAACATTAGTTATGTGTGAATCCATTTTTTGTTTGTTTTTAGTGTCTTATGTTTTTGATGCTACAAAAGTAATATTATCATCCGAAAAAGCCATGATTTTCTTTGACAATTAAACATGTTTAACCTTAGGGGCGGTAATCCCCCCTGTTTCACATGTGGTTCAAGTACGGGCTTTGTCTCAAGTCGCATTTTGGGGTAAGGGGATATTGTAGGCAGAAGCGGGTATTTCAGCCTCAATTTATCTGATAATTCAGTAATGAGAGGACGTGTACACGCAAGAAGGACGTTGAAGGGCTTAGTTGCGGATTTGAGGAGCTTTATTTGTAACTTAGCGTTTTTAATTTGCTAAGTTACAAATAAAAAATAGTATGCCAAAGTCTTTATATAAAATAATTATCCCCAAACCTCCTTGGTAATTGGGTATTATTGTGATAGGCGACTCTCAATTTATTAATCTTTATTCTTGAGCTTCATTTATTGTTCTTTGCTGATCGTTAATCCACTTGGTTATTGTCTCCAGCACTTCAGGTGCAATGGTTTCTTCTATTTGCTGATATTCCACAACGCTGCCAGTTGAGCAATGCTGGAACAGATGGTTTACACCATCAATCTTCTTTATAGTGTGCTTGCAGTTGGAGAGTCCGGTTTCAAGTATAGTTGTATTGGCGGCGCAGTCCACTTGAGTGTCTTTTGTGCCGTTGAGTGCCAACACAGGGCATTTAATATTGGACAACTGCTTGCTGGCATCTACATTTATAAAATGGCGTATGTATGGCGAGTTTGCTTGTTCTAATGATCTCTTTAGGACAGGTTTTAGGTTGTCTGGCACTCCATCGATGGTTATCTCACTTGTCTTCTTGCCATTGGCTATCTCGTCGAGAATATTTGATATGTTATTGCAGTAGGAATCCACCATCTCCTTAGGCAGGCCTAAGGATGACATTGCCTGGCGGTTCTGCATCACGAGAGTTTCTTTACCTGATATAGCCATGCCAGCGAGCGACACTATGAAGTCGGCTTTGCCTTCAGCGGCAAGCATCATGGCTATTGTGCCTCCCTCGCTATGTCCTAATATTCCAACCTTATTAAAGCGCTTGCGCAATAATGGTAAGGCAGATGCGGCATCTTGGAGGAAGTCGGCTGTTGTGAATTGACCGAAATCAATATTCTTATCATTCCAACCACGGTCGT
>ERZ773165.108-NODE-108-length-71990-cov-79.649489_pt1 | contig 71990 bp, 47 predicted proteins | sample MGYA00581003_ERZ773165 | MGnify/ENA primary metagenome ERZ773165 (study PRJEB29015, sample SAMEA2737817) | human gut metagenome | biome: human gut; feature: human-associated habitat; material: faeces | place: China | collected 2012 ... | reverse complement strand
AACCCTCATAACGGTTGGTATGGAGCTTGATTCGATAAATATCATCACTATGAACCTGTTGCTCATCCTCTGGCTTCAAGTAATCCACATTGATTTGACCTGTAATCGACTCATAGCCATTCTTCACCGAAGCACTACCCTTGGATACTTGAATGCCTTTCATCCAAGGTCCCGGCACATAGCCCAGGGCGTATGGGATGGCTGCACCACGGAAATTCGGCAGATTCTCGGTGAGCATCTGTACGTAAGTGCCCGAAAGACCGAGGAGTTTGATTTGTCTTGCGCCCGTCGTAGCATCATTATAAGCCACATCAACCGATGGGTTGGTCGTGAAACTCTCGCCTAAGTTGCAACAAGCCGCCTCAAATAGATCCCCTTTTCTTTAGTTCTACTTTTTCTCTAACCGTTTTTTCATCCATTTTATGAGTGCCACTTGACTAAAACAAGTAAGTAAAATATAGAAAGAAATAATAAAAAAAACAGGGAGATTGCAAAGATAATCGTATTTTTGCAATCTCCTGATACGATTACCAGCAATATGGTATCCCTCGTTTCTCGCACTCTTTACGCAGAGCAGCGAGGAAGTAACTGCGCTCGCTGCCCCAACCACGAACCTTGCGCTCGTGATCTACGGTCTGCTTTAGTTGTTCATCGCTATATGCGGCAAAGGGGGCTGCATACTCTGAAATTCTTGACTCGGCATTAGCTGCCATCACATTCTCATTGTTCTTTAAATCTGAATTTGGATTCATAAAGATAATTATTTTAAGTTGTTAAACACTTACACATTCTTTTACCACCGTGGTTATCTCTATGCGAAACTCGGTTGGTGTGCCACAACTGGGCAACTCTTAATGCTTATTTCGATTGCAAAAGTACATCTTTATTCTGAAACCACCAAATTTTTTTTCGTTTTTTTTCTAAAGCCTTCTCCCTTCTTCGAAGAAGAAGATTTTTCGAGGTTTACCAGATAGCAAGGAAATCCACCACTTAATCGGGAGAGATAAACTGGAATGGTTAAACTTTCCTATATTTACATTATAATAGTATTATTATAACAATATTATAATTATCTTTGTACCATGATTATCAGAAAGATATAAGACTATTCAAAGACAATAAAGAAGATTATATACAATGATAGAGAATCCGTTTATTCTGCGAGGATACATATCCGACGCTTACTTCTGTGATAGAGAAAAGGAAACCATCGACTTGATAAGAGAAATCAAGAATGGCAATAATATCACCCTGATTGCACCTAGAAGAATCGGCAAGACAGGGTTGGTTCAACACGTCTATGCCCAAGAAGAAATCAAGGATAAATACTATACATTCCTGGTTGATATTTATGCCACGAAGACCCTAACCGACTTCATTCAGGAACTAGGCAGAAGTATTCTGCAAAGTCTGAAACCCAAAGGCACCAAAGTAGTGGAACATTTTCTGAACTGTCTCCACTCACTCCGTTCATCCATCAGCTTCGATATGAATGGCGTGCCTTCGTGGGGAGTGGATTTGGGAGAAATCACCAGTCCAACCACAACGCTCGATGAAATTTTCCATTATCTGGAGAGTGCTGATAAGCCTTGCATTGTGGCTATTGATGAATTCCAAACCATCAGGAGCTATAGAGAAGCGAATGTAGAAGCGATACTACGCACCTACATCCAGCACTGTCACAATGCCAGCTTCATCTTTGCCGGATCTCAACGCAACATGATGTCGGAGATGTTTTTGAGTCATGCCCGTCCTTTCTATCAGAGCACCTCCATTAAAACTCTGAAAGCTATTGATAGAGAGGTATATGCCGACTTCGCTACTCGCCTTTTTGAGGAAAGACAGAAGCGTATCATACGAGAAACCATTTATCAGATATACGACCGTTTTGACGGCATCACCTGGTATCTTCAGAGAATGCTCAATAAGATTTTCTCACTTACGGAAATAGCTGATGGCAAGATGACGGAAAAGGCTGATGGCAAGATAATGGAACTGGCGCTCAACTCGATTATAGATGAGAGTGCTTTTGCATACGAAGCCCTTCTCTTTCAATTGCCAGCTAAGCAAAAGGAACTTCTCTTTGCCATCTGCAACGCTGGCAAGGCTCAAAATATCATGTCGTCGTCATTCATCAAGAAGCACAATCTTCCTTCCGCCAGTTTTGTACAAGGTGGCATCAAAGGATTATTGGAGAAAGATTTTGTTACAGAAACAGATGGAACCTACGAATTGTACGATAAGTTCTTTGGTGAATGGCTGAAAAAGGAATTATAAGAATATAAACAAAAAAAATATGATACAACAAGTTGAATTTTCATTGCGACCTTTTCCTCGCGGTTTTCACCTCGTAACGAATGAAGTACTCCGTCAATTACCCGCACTGCCAAAGACAGGAATACTAAATCTTTTCGTCAGACACACAAGTTGTGGATTGTCACTTAACGAGAATTTCGATCCAGATGTGCGATACGACCTGAAGGGAATCTTTGAGAGATTGGTGCCAGATGGAGATCCGAGATACCTGCACCAAGATGAAGGTCCAACGGATATGTCTGCCCACGCCAAATCAAGTATGGTAGGAGTTTCACTGACGATTCCTATCACAAACGGCAGACTGAACCTCGGAACCTGGCAGGGGATATACCTATGCGAGTTTAGAGAAGGCGGCGGCAGCAGACATCTCATCGCCACAATCATGGGGGAATAAAAAAGACAAATGATAAACCATTTTATAGAAAGTAAAAACAAGAAACCCAGTAAATCAATGATTTACTGGGTTTATCTTGGGTGGAAGGTGGGACTCGAACCCACGACATTCAGAACCACAATCTGACGCTCTAACCAACTGAACTACGTCCACCATGTTAGCTTGCTTAATTGTTATTTCTTTTAAGCGAGTGCAAAGGTACTACTATTTTTTGATTCCACCAAATTTTTAGCGAACTTTTTTCGAAAAAACTTCATTTTTTCTCAATTTAAGCAGTTTTTTAGCCTATTTTGTCGAATTTCATTCTATTTTTACCTTATTTTCCTTCCTTTTCATATTTACACTTTTCTGATTCTCATTCATTCAGAAGAGGGTGTATCATTAGTCATGAATAAAAACTATGAAAAAGCGTACAAAGAGAGGGTGTGTCACGAATTCATGACACACCCTCTTCATAAAATGCTTTTAAATTTCTCGCAGTAATGTAGAAAAATTACTTAGCAGGAGTTGCAGGAACTGTAGGGGCTGCCTTCTGAGCAGGAGCTGCCTTCTGGGCATCAGCACCCTTAGCAGGAGCTGCAGTCTGAGCACCAGCAGCATTGTTAGCACCTGGCATAGCAGGGAGAGCAGTCTGCTCAGTTGTAGCAGAATTTTCCATTACACTGCTTTCACCAACAGCTGTTGGAGCTACATAAGCACAAGCTACGCTGATGATAACCATAGCAGCAGCAAGACCCCAAGTTAATTTCTCTACTACATCAGTGGTCTTACGAACACCCATGATAGCGTTTGAAGAAGAGAAGTTGGATGCGAGACCACCTCCCTTTGACTCCTGGATAAGCACGATGAAAATCATCAGCAATGCTACCAGAACGATTAATACTACAAATAATGTGTACATTTTTAAAACTAGTTTTATTTATTATTTTTGATCAATTTTTCCAAGAATCGCATCTGGTCAGCATAATGCATGCTCTTGCCTGGATGCTTTTCATGCAAACGGCGTATAATGTCGAGTGCACGTTGGTATTTTCCCTGTTTAATATAGATACGAGCCAAAGTCTCAGTAAAGACTCCACTATTTTCAGCCTGTTCATCCTTGTTGTTGTCATCCAACTCAGGTTTGTACTCAGGCTGATAATCAGCAGAAACATCAATCTTAGGAAGTTTAAATCCTCCATCCTCCATGAAATCATCAATAAGCGAGATGGTACGAGAGGAGTTCTCTTCCTCAGTCTCCCCTTCTGTTTCCAGAAGATAAGCCACATAATCGACGGCTGCATCAGCAGGAGTTGGTTTTCTTTTTTCCTTTTTCTTTTCCTCGTCTTCCTTATCAGCAGGTATAGACTCCAGAAAGTTGTCTATCAAATCTGAAGTTCTATCAGCCGTATTATCTTTCTTTCCAGCCGCAGCATGCGACTCTTTCTTGAGCTGATAATGAGCTGCCTCCACCATCTGGAATATCACCTTTCTGTCAGTAATATAGATAGCTGCCCGGCGAAGTTCTTCATCAAAACTGGCATCATGGAGCAAATACAAGTTCTGCAACATCAGCAATCGAGCCGTCTGATAGTACGGATAGAGTGCTAACAGCTCACGGAGATCATAAAGAGTCTCTTTATTCATCTCCTCCGGATGTTGTATCAATCTTGTTAATTCCACGAATCTCTAATAATATTAACAGTTATAATTTTTAAAAACTTTTTTCTAACGAATTCAACTTTTCAGAAGAAATTCATCTTTCAGACAAAATGCCTCTATTCTGCCTACATATATCTCTTATGAGAACAATATCTCCCCTGAGAATTATAACTCCAGAGAGAATGCATATTTCTTGAGAGAATGCCTAATTACCAGTTTGCAACAGTAGCATTGAAAATCTGCTCCACCAAATCCTTCACCATCTGATTGACCAGTTCTTCCTGAACCGAAGCCAGGCTCTGGGTAGTCTCATAACTCTTTGAAGAAGTAAACTGGCGTTCAAAATCTTCATTGTGGTTCACATTATTGGTGAATCTCACATTTACAGTAATAGACAATTCGGTCTGTGCAGAATAGCCTTCGCTCGAAACACTCTTGTTGCGCTGGCTATACTGTGTAATCTCTCCCTCTATCTTCAGGTCTCCATTTCTCTTGACCTGTTGCAAGCGGGTATGATTAGCAAATTCATCCTTCAAGGCATTGTTGAACATCGGTCCCATCGGTCCCCATACATAGGTACTTCTAATAGGGAATTCAGCTATCTGAATGGTCTTGGTCTTGGTATAGTCGATGCTTGCGCCATTGAACTTATAGCTCACGGAGCATGCAGCAAGAATGCCAATAGTAAGGATGACACCTATTATATATATATGTTTGCGAAAACGCTTCATATTCCAATTGTCTTACTTATTTTTGTCTTTTTCTTCTTCCTCATCGCCATTGAGTCCATATTGCTTGAGTCGGCGATACAGCGTGCGGTCGGAAATACCAAGTTCCTGAGCAGCCTTTTTGCGATTTCCATTATTTCGTTCCAAAGCCTTTTCAAGCATCTGGCGCCCCAAATCATTCAGATTCAGCGTTTCCGGTTCATTGATTTCCTCAACGATGGCATCTTCTGTCGCATGATGCGGAATGACCGGACGGATACTTGGTGTCTTATCCATTCTCGCAGGGAAGTCGCTTACAGTCTCTACTGGAGTAATAGCATTAGGACTTGCAAATCCACTGGCACCATTGAGCTGGCGGGCTTCATCCAATTGCTTACGCAGAGAACTGACATCACGACGGAGGTCACTCACATTGCCTCTCAACTCATAGAGGATCTTATAGAGAAGTTCACGCTCGCTCTCGTAGCTATGAGCACCGCCCGTCTGGGAAGGAATCGTAGCCAACTGGGTTGACTCTTCATCCATCGGAATATAATGCAAGAGCATTTCAGCACTGATTTCCCGTTCCTGGCTGAGCACAGACATCTGTTCTGTGATATTCTTGAGTTGTCTTACATTTCCCGGCCACTTATATTTGAGCATGATGCCCTTTGCATCCTCGCTGAGCGAAATCTTAGGCAACCTGTACTTTTCAGCCATTTGCATCGCAAAAAGTCTGAAAAGCAGAAGGATATCATTACCTCTTTCACGAAGCGGCGGCATCTGGATAGGAATGGTATTCAGACGATAATAGAGATCTTCGCGGAAGCGACCTTCACTGATGGCTTTGCGCATGTTGACATTCGTAGCTGCCACTATTCTCACATCAGTCTTTCTCACTTCCTGTCCACCTACGCGGATATATTCACCGGTTTCCAGCACACGGAGCAATCTAGCTTGTGTCTGGATAGGCAGCTCGCCCACCTCATCGAGGAAAATGGTTCCCTTGTTGGCGATACCGAAATATCCTTCACTTTCTCCGATTGCTCCCGTAAAGGAACCTTTCTCATGACCGAAGAGTTCGCTATCGATAGTACCTTCAGGAATACTACCGCAGTTGATCGCAAAATACTTTTCACGGCGGCGTGGTGAATGATCGTGGATAACACGCGGAATAATTTCCTTACCCACACCCGATTCACCGATGATAAGCACAGAAAGATCTGTCGGTGCCACCTGTAAGGCGACATCGAGCGCACGGTTCAATCCATCGCTATTACCCACGATGTTATACCGTTGTTTTACTTTCTGAAGTTCACTTGTGTCCATTTAGCTGACAAAATTACGCATTTTTTTTGAATAATCTGCAAAAATGGCATAAAATAGTCATTTTTTTAACTTTTCACCTCAGGCTTTGGGTTAAAAGGAGCATTAGAATGCTTCTTTGGGATAGAAAAACGCACTTTCTCGCTCTCATCACGTTTTTCGCGATAAAGCTTTGGAAGCGGATTTTCACGAGCCTCATCATACTCATTGCGATGATGATAAACATCCACAGCCAAATAGACTGCATGGCGGAAAGAAGTCTCATCAGCCTCTCCTACTCCTGCGATACAGAACTCTGGTGTAACATCTGCTGCAGTACGGATGATTGGCATGCCGGCAGTGAAGACTACACCGTCTTCTGTATATAGTGAATGGAAAGGAGTTGTTGCCTGGTCATGATACATAGCCATCACACCGTCGAAGTCTCTGAAATAGCCTTTTCCGAAGAATTCATCTGTAGCATACGGACCAAATGCCTGCACGCCTTTCTCTGCCAATGCATCAATAGCAGGGATAATGATTTCGCGCTCTTCTGTACCGCAACTGCTATCCTCATTGGTCTTTGGATTCAAAGCAAGTACAGCGATACGTGGATTGCTGATATAGAAATCACGCTTGAGAGTCTGCTGCATCAGGGTTACTTTTTCTACGATCGCCTCCAGACTGATAGCTGCAGGTACATCTTTCAGAGGTGTCTTTTCTGTGACCGATGCGATACGGAGATCACCGCCAATCAGCATAGACAATCCCTTCTTGCCTTCACCAAGACAGGTCTCAATATAATTTCTATGACCAGGGAAAGGATAGTTATCCATCTGCGCATTGGCATTGTTGACAGGTCCGGTAACCAGCACGTCGTAGAGACCGGCATGATAATCAGTCATGGCACGATCGAGCGCCTTTACTGCAGCCTGTCCAGAGTCAGCCGTAGGCATACCCATATCCACTTTCACCTCGTCATCTACAGCAGCCAGAAGATTGATTCTTCCATCCTGTACATCCTCAGCCTGCTGAATGATAGAGAACTGACCTGGCAAGTTCATGGCCTTGCGATAATAGGCTGCCACTTTTGGCGAGCCATATATAATAGGTGTACAGAGTTCCAGCATTTCTGGCTCTGCAAAGGTTTTAAAAATGAGTTCATATCCGATACCATTGGTATCTCCGTGGGTGATAGCCACCCTTACTTTCTGATTGTCCATATATTATATTTTGATGTATTTATTTGAATCTTATGATATTTATCTGAAACTTGCGATGGTGATAAGCTGAAACTTGCGATATTTTCAACTTCAGCTTACGAAGTTTTCATCTGCAGCTTACGAAATTTTTACCTGATAGTTGTCAGCACAGCTTCCAACTGCTTGATTAAATTTCTTTTCTTCATTTCGGGCGCATAGACGAAACCAATGATGACTAATGCATTATATTTTCCAAGGACGTTCCGCCCTTGTGTGAAGTCGGCATCAGACATCAGCTTCATCACATAGGGTCCACCCATGGCATCCCCCTTCATTTCCCAGCATCCATTTAAATATTCCCTGATATAGGCAAGTTGCATGTACATGCCATCCTCCTCACCTGGCACGTTGACACGTAGTACGCTGTCAACTTTCGGTTTGAGAGCAGATGGAAGATAGGGATTCCCTCGCCAAAAATCTCTCAACTTAAATATGAGGAGGCTCTGCATACCCGAGTTTGCATTATTTGACAGCCACAGGAAATCCTTACCACGCTTACTTGACTGCATGTCAGCAGGAATCTTCATGTCGATGCCGAAGAGCCGCTTTACCTCTTTCTGCTTCTCTACATTCTGCCGGATGACAGACGCCAGATGTTTCAGTTCCGATTCGTCCAGTATCTGGCGGAGTCTCATTCCATCCAGACGGCTTTTCAACTGTTCTACGGTCTGCGCCTTGATACGGATAATGACTTGCGGAGCAGCATTGACATCTTTGCTGATTTTCACTTCAAAGTCACGATTTCTCTTATCCACATCTACGACGACCCGGTTTCTTACCGTCTGATACAGGCTTGTCAGTTTTCCTTTTCTCACCTGTATGATATTGAACATGGGTTCCGGCTGAGGCATATCTGGCACACTCTCCTGCAAGATAGCAGTTACGATGCGATTCGTATCTCCTTCAAGCACCACCTCATAGGGCTGACCGATACTTTCAGGAAGCCGATTGCTCTTTCCGTCTTTGCAACAAGCCAGCACGAATACAAAGCAGATTGCAAGAAATAATCTCAGATATTTCCAATTCATCATTATTCTATCATCGTTTTGTCGCTTATCTTCAAAAGAAAGGTCTTCAGTTCAGGAGAAATTCATTCACAGAGTAAAGTCTTTGAACTATTTGGTCAAAAGGACAACTCCTGTCGAGAAGAAAAGCTCCTATCAAGAATACTCTCGGCAAGAGCCCCCTACCGCGAGAAAAGACTTTCTATCGAAGAAGAAACGGGATTATCGCGAAGAGCGTTCTTCGTCCTCGTGCTCTCTGATTTCTCCGATTTTCTTGGATGTACTGAGCAAGCCACAAGCTGCATAGATATCCTGTCCGCGACTGGCACGGATGGTGGTGAAGACACCGTGAGAAGTGAGATAATCACGGAACTGTTCCATTTTCTCATCATTGACGCCCTGCAATGGGATGTCCGGAATCTGATGGAAACGAATCAGATTGAAACGGCAGTCGAGACCCTTCACCAACTTGATGATTGCCTTGGCGTGCTGCATACTGTCGTTCACTCCCTTGAACACGATATATTCGAAAGACAAGCGACGCTGGTGAGAGAAATCATAATTGCGGAGCAGTTCCACAACCTGTTCTATACCCATACCCTTCTCGGCAGGCATCAGTTCTGCTCGCTCAGAAGGTATCGGATCGTGCATCGAGATAGCCACATGGCACTCGCTCTCTTCGAGGAATCGCTTCAACTTGTTTTTGACGCCCACCGAACTTACTGTGATGCGTTTCGGACTCCATGCCCAACCATAGTCAGCGGTCAGGATTTCCGTGGCACGCAACACATTATCCAGATTGTCCATCGGCTCGCCCTGTCCCATAAACACGATATTGGTGAGTTTGTCCACCTCTGGCAGGGAGTAGATCTGATTGAGGATATCGCCAGCAGGCAAACTTCCTTCAAACCCCTGCTTACCAGTCTGACAGAAGAGGCAGTTCATCTTGCATCCCACCTGTGATGAGACACAGAGCGTGGCACGGTCTTTGTCGGGGATATAGACCGTCTCTACAAACTTTCCGCTGCGTGTAGGGAAGAGATACTTGATGGTACCATCTACGGAGTGCTGTGCATCGGTATATCCGGCACATCCTATCTCATATTCTGCGGCCAGCTTGGCACGGTTAGCTTTCGAGATATTAGTCATCTCATCGATGCTCTTCACATGCTGTTCATAGAGCCATTTAGCCATCTGCCCACCCGTGAAGGCAGGCATACCCAAGTCCTTAGCCACTTGCTTCAATTCAGCAAGGGTAAGCCCCAAAAGATATTTTTTTTCATCATTCATAGTGCAAAGATAGTATTTTTTGGCGAAAAATTGTTATCTTTGCCACATATTTTAATATAATAAGCTAAAATATAGATAAAAAATACCGTTTTGACCTCCGGAAAGGGAGCCGAAACGCAAAAACATAACAAAAAAAAATGAGAGAAAAAATAGACCTTTTCTTACCTTGTGAAGACATTGAAGTTGCCCAAAGCGCACTTCTGGAACTTCATGACAACAAGACGGTTCAGCATATCAATCTCCTGGTGAGCGCTGATTTTGCAGCCCATCACCAAGTGCCTGATGGATGCACCTTCGTAGTCATTGACCGATTGGAAAGCAGCAACACGGTAGAAAGCATTGCTGAAAACACCGATGCCGATTATGTGATGATCTGCACCAAGACGACTCCGATCAGATGGGGACTCTATGCCCTGGAGCGATTCCTCCGCACGGCTGACGACACAGGTGCCGTCATGGTTTACTCCGACTATTATTCCTTGATCAAAGAAGATAATGAGGCTGCAAAAGTTGAAGGAAAAGAAGAAAAAGATGGAGCTGAAACTCATGAAGCGAAAACCGGCAAGCTGATCAAGCATCCGGTTATTGATTACCAGTCTGGTAGCCTTCGCGACGACTTCGATTTCGGAAGCCTCTGGTTCATCAAGGCGCAAGCCCTCCGTGACTTCATCGCCCAGCAGGACAGAGCTGACTATCAATATGCGGGTCTCTACGACCTCCGTCTCTACCTGAGCCGCGTTGGAGAGATTTTCCATCTCAATGAATTCCTCTATACAGAAGATGAACTCGACAACCGAAAGAGCGGCGAGAAGCAATTCGACTACGTGAACCCTCGCAACAGAGAGGTGCAGATAGAGATGGAAAAGGCTTGCACGCAGCATCTCAACAAGGTGGGAGCCCTCATCGATACCAGTTTTTATCGCCAACCGGATTTCGGCGAACAGGAATTCTTCTACGAGGCTTCTGTGATCATCCCTGTTTTCAACAGAGAGAAGACCATCGCGGATGCCGTGAAGAGTGCGCTGAGCCAGAAAGCCAATTTCAAGTTCAACGTCATCGTGGTCAACAATCATTCTACCGACCGCACTGGCGAGATTCTTGATGAAATCGCTCGCGAGATGGAAGCCAGAAACGACAAGCAAGCGGGACGTCTCGTACAGATTGTGCCTGTGAGAAACGATCTCGGCATCGGTGGCTGCTGGAATGTAGCCATCAATAGCGAGTACTGCGGCAAGTTTGCAGTCCAGTTGGACAGCGACGATCTCTATTCGTCTCCGAAGACTCTCCAGAAAATCGTAGATGCCTTTCACAACCAGAAGGCAGCGATGATGATCGGCTCGTACCGCATGTGCGACTTCGACCTCAACACCCTGTCTCCAGGACTGATAGACCATAAGGAATGGACCGAGGAAAACGGTTGCAACAACGCACTGCGCATCAACGGATTGGGTGCTCCGAGAGCATTCTTCACACCGCTCGTCAGACAGATACAGTTCCCTAACACGTCTTATGGTGAAGACTACGCCTTAGGACTTGCCTTCTCTCGCCGATACAGAATCGGAAGAATCTATGATGAACTGTACCTCTGCCGCCGCTGGGGAGGCAACAGTGATGCCGCTCTGAGCATCGAAAAGGTGAATGCCAACAATCTCTATAAAGACCGTCTGCGCACGATGGAACTGAAGGCACGCCAGCAGATGCTGCAGGGCAAGGCCGACATTATGGAAGACAGCAGTATCTCACGCTTCTTCAACCGCCAGTTGGAGAGATGGGAGGATGCCCGCCATCGCTACCGCGACCTGAAGCACGTGGAGAGCCAGACTCTCTCCGACCTTCTCAAACTGCAATGGAACCCTGCCCGCATCGTGAGCACAGGTGCCAAGATAGACAAGAAGACCCTCGATGAGCGCCCATGCTTTCTCTGCGAGAAGAACCGTCCGAAGGTACAGATGTCCAAGCAGATAGACGAACGTTTCTACCTGCTGGTCAATCCGTTCCCTATCCTTCCGGTACATTTCACGATTCCGGCACGCAAGCATCAGCCGCAGGCCATCTTCAAGAACTATGGCGAGATGCACCGATTCCTGAGTCTGCACAGCGAACTGATGGTATTCTACAACGGTCCGAAGTGCGGTGCCTCGGCTCCAGACCATCTGCATTTCCAGGCAGGAACCAGCGGCATACTTCCCCTGCAGAACAACTGGCAGCGCCTCTCACGCAACCTGACAGATATCATCTGCCTGAACGACGAGGAGAAGATAGCAGCCATCCGCGACTATACCGTTCCAGCCTTCGTGATCATCTCCAAGAGCGAGGAATGCGACGAGATGCTCTTCAAGCGCCTCTACAGTGCGATGCCTCAGCGCGGCGACGAGACTGAGCCGATGATGAACATCGTGGCCTGGCGCAAGGGTGATGAATATATCAGTATCGTGATTCCAAGAGAGAAGCACCGCCCGGAAGCCTACTTTGCCGAGGGCGATGCCCAGATCATGGTTTCTCCAGGAGCCCTCGATATGTCGGGACTCATCATCACGCCACGCGAAGAGGATTTTCGCAAGCTCACCGAGGAGAAGGCTGAGGCTATCCTGAAGGAATGCGGCATTTCCGGCGAGAAGATGGAATGCATCATCCATAAGCTGAAGGCTGCCAAGGAGGCTGAGGAAAGCACCGTCACTACTTCCACATTATATAATAACGGCAAGCAGCCGAATGTCTCTGTGGGCATCGTGAGCGGTCAGAAGATTCACTTCTCGCTCAACAAGCCTTACCTTGCCAAGGGCGAAGTGGTTACGGGCGAACAGGAAGTGGAATTCTCCGAGGGAGGTGTGCTCTGGAACGGCAATCAGTACAGTTCGCTTACCTTCCATCCGCAGAGCTGCGATGCCTCCTTCTCACTGAGCGATGTCACTATCGGCGTCAACTTCCACTGGGAACGCAAGGAAACACAGACCTTTTTAGGTACGCTCCATTTCGTGGTAGAATCAGACAAGATCTGCGCCATCAACGAGCTTCCTGTAGAGAAGTATCTGGAGAGCGTGATATCCAGCGAGATGAGTGCCACCTCCAGTCTTGAACTCCTCAAGGCACATGCCGTGATCTCCCGTTCATGGCTCCTGGCACAGATGAAAAAGCGCAGAGACGTGGCTAAGAGCGGAAACAATTTCTTCTCTTTTGTCAAGAAAGACGACATGCTCATCCGCTGGTACGACCGCGAAGACCACACCATCTTTGATGTCTGCGCCGACGACCACTGCCAGCGCTACCAGGGCATCACCAAGGAGACTTCTCCGCATGTGGCAGAAGCTATCCGCCAGACCAAGGGACAGATTCTGATGGATGGCGAGGAAATCTGCGATGCCCGGTTCTCTAAGTGCTGCGGCGGTATCACCGAGGAATTCCAATATTGCTGGGAGAACACGCCTAAGAGCTATCTCTCTGCAGTGAGGGATATTGCTTTGGGAATCAAGCCGGAAGGACTGAAGAGTTCTATGAATGCAGAGGGATTGAAGGATGCAAGAGACGCTGAGAGCTTGAAGGATGCAAGAGACGCAGAGGGATTGAAGGATGGAGATACTGAGTGCTTGAAGGGTTCAAAGGCTCTGATGGGTTCTGAGGACAGGCTTCCGGATCTGACTCAAGAGGAAGAGGCTGACCGCTGGATCCGCTCCAACCCGCCTGCTTTCTGCAATACTACAGACAGAAAGGTGCTCTCGGAAGTATTAAACGACTATGACCAGGAGACTGCCGATTTCTACCGCTGGAAGGTGACGCTGACCCAGGAGAAACTGCAGCAGCTACTCGAAGAGAAACTGAAGATGAACTTCGGCGACATCCTCGACATGAAGGCTGTGGAACGCGGTACAAGCGGACGCATCAGCAAACTGCAGATTATCGGTACCGAAAAGACTTTCACCATCGGCAAGGAACTGGAAATACGCAGAGCCTTGAGCGACAGCCATCTCTACAGTTCGGCTTTCGTGGTAGATAAGTTTGATCTGGACGAGAACCAGGTTCCTCAGCGCTTCGAACTGATCGGAGCCGGATGGGGACATGGAGTGGGTCTCTGTCAGATAGGTGCTGCCGTGATGGGCAACGAAGGATACTCCTACGATGATATCCTGCTGAGATACTATCAGGGAGCAGAAATCAAGAAAATCTACAAGTAAGTTCTAAGGATAGAGTCCTTTCTGATCAACGAGTAAGATCTAATTTCTGATAGACAAGCGATGTCTAAGAAACAGGACGATACCTAATGGACAAAAGATAAATATCTAATGGATAAAATGGTAACAAAGAAGAATAGCAGGAATCCATGGGCATGGATCCCTACCCTATATTTTGCAGAGGGACTGCCCAACGTGATCGTGACAACTCTCTCTGTAGTGATGTATATGCAGTTGGGACTCACGGATGCCGAAGTGGGTCTCTATACAGGATGGCTGGCGCTTCCCTGGGTAATCAAACCCTTGTGGAGCCCGTTCATCGACCTGCTGAAGACGAAGCGCTGGTGGGTACTTACGATGCAGGCGCTCATCGGAGCAGCACTGGCAGGCATTGCGTTCTCGCTGCCTACGGCCTTCTGGTTTCAGGCCACCATGTGCTTCTTCTTCCTCATCGCCTTCTGCAGCGCCACCCACGACATCTCTGCCGACGGCTTCTATATGATAGAGCTGGATGAGCACAACCAGACGAAGTTTGTGGGTCTGCGCAACACCTTCTACCGCCTCGCCATCATCTTTGTGAATGGTTTCTTAGTGATGCTGGCTGGTGTGCTGCAGGTGATGTTCCGCAATCAGATACGCTTCTCGTGGGCACTGATTTTCTACGGATTAGCTGGCATCTTCATCGGTCTGTGGCTCTACCATAGCCGCCTGATGCCTACGCCGAAAGAAGATGTGCAGACGGAGAGAACTGTGGGTGAAGTGACTCACGAACTGAAGAATATGTTCCGCACTTTCTTTACGAAATTCGGAGTGAGAGAGACGGTCATCGTGATGCTCTTCCTGCTGTTCTACCGCTTCCCGGAGGCTTTGCTCAATACAATGACCAAGACTTTCATCCTTCGCCCTAACTCGCAGGGTGGTCTAGGCATGTCACCGCAGGAATACGGACTTGCCAATGGTACGGTTGGTCTCATCGGTCTCCTTCTGGGTGGCATCATCGGAGGTATCTTAGTGAGCCGCGACGGTATGAAGAAGTGGCTGTGGCCAATGGTTTGCGCTATCACCCTGCCGGATGCCGTCTATATCTATCTCAGCTATTCACTCAATTCTGATATCGTGATGGTGTCCTCCTGCCTGTTCGTAGAGCAGTTCGGTTATGGATTAGGCTTCACGGTGCTTACGCTCTACATGCTATTCTACAGTCAGGGCAAGTTCAAGACCTCTCACTACTCCATCTGTACCGGTATTTCCTATCTCGGCCTGATGCTTCCGGGCATGGTTTCGGGTTATCTGAAAGACATCTTGGGATACCGCCATTTCTTCATCGTCGTGATGGCATGCTGCGTAATCACCTTCCTGGTTACCGTCTACCTCAAAATAGATCCTAACTTCGGAAAAAAGGAAAAGGAGGAGGAAGATGAAGGGGAAATGTTGGACGAAGAAGTGACGAATGAAGAGGACATATTGGAAAAAGAGATAACGGAAGAAGATGATATATGGGAAGAAGAGATAACGGAAGAAGAATATCTGGAAAATGAGGATTCTTCGGGAAAGCAGGATTTACAGAACGAAAAGGGAAACCGAAAGTAAAGGGATTCCCGAAAAAATAAATATTTAATAGAAAAGAGAGGGTGTGTCATAAGTTTACAACACATCCTCTTTTAGTTTCTTTGAAGATTAACTTTATCGGATAATCGTCACCTCTCCATTCTTGGCTATCTTCACGATGCTGGATGGAGTGTGAGGCTTATGCTCCTGGCGACGGGTCCAGCAAACATAATCTACTTGCTCCAGCAATGTCGGGTCGATATCACGATAGTTCTGCGCTGCAGGCTCACCACTCACATTGGCACTGGTGCTCACAATAGGCTTCTGGAAGCGATAACAGAGTTCCTTGCTGAAAGACTCGAAAGTTACTCGCATGGCAAGACTGCCATCCTCTGCCACCAGATTGTTGGCTACACCCGTAGCATCATCGAGGATGATGGTAGTTGGCTTCACAGGCATGGCTACATCGATGAAATCCCAAGCCACCTGAGGCACATTGCGGAAATAACGCGCCATACGGTCAGCACTATCCACCAGACAGATAAGCGCCTTACTGTCGTCGCGCTGCTTTATTTTGTAAACCTTTGCCACTGCCTCTGGGTTAGTAGCGTCACAACCGATACCCCAAACGGTATCTGTAGGATAGAGAATCACTCCACCCTTGCGCATGCATTCTATTGCATTCTTAATATCTTCCTGTTGAGTCATTTTTTATTCTCCTTTATTATTGTTTATCCTTATATATGAAGGATTTGATTCGTCCTTTGTTCCTCAGAAAACGATTCTTGATTTTCATGAAGTCCTTTGTTTCTCAAAAACCAATTTTCTATTTACAAGAAATTCTTTGCACCTCAAAAACCAATTCTTAATTATATATTAAGGTGAAAGTACTTCCCTTATTAAATACTTCTGTACTGCTCGATATCTCTCATTCCGTTGAGGAAATCACGGGCTTCCATTCTCTTTTTGCCACTAATCTGTATTGTGTCGAGCTGAAGCCATTCGTCTGCACAGGCTATTTGCAGGCTCTTGCCTTCTACTCTCAAGGTTCCTACTACAGAAGAAGCGACATTCTCTGAAGAAGCAGCATTCTCTGAAGAAGCAGCAACTGCCTTTCCTGTTTTGGAAGTCTTGAATACTTTCAGCACCTGCGCCTTACCGCCTTCCTTCTGAATCTCAGTCCAGGCGCCTGGATATGGCGAAAGACCGCGAATGAAGTCATACACCTTCTTGGCTGGCTGATTGAAATCGATACGGCAGGTATCCTTGAAGATTTTCGGAGCTGAATGAAGCACGGTGTCTGTCGTGATCATCTCGTCCTGCGGCATTGAGTCGATATTTCCGTCGGATGCTATCAGTCGGTCGATGGTCTCTACGGCTATCTCAGCGCCTAAGTGCATCAGTCCGTCATAAACATACTCTACATCAGCATCGTCGGGGATGGCGAATGGCTTCTGCATGATGATGCGACCGGTATCGATGTCGTGGTCGAGGAAGAAGGTGGTGACGCCTGTCTCCGTCTCACCATTGATGACAGCCCAGTTGATAGGGGCAGCACCGCGGTACTGAGGAAGAAGGGCTGCATGCACATTGAAGGTGCCGAAGCGAGGCATATCCCATACCACTTCTGGCAGCATTCGGAAAGCTACCACCACCTGCAGGTCGGCTTGATAACTGCGCAACTGCTCTACAAATTCCGGATCCTTCATCTTCACTGGCTGCAATACTGGCAAGCCCTTCGACAGGGCATATTGCTTGACCTGCGAAGGCTGAAGAGTGTCCTGATGACGACCCACCGGTTTGTCGGGCTGGGTTACTACAGCCACCACATTATATCCGCCTTCTACAAGGCTTTTGAGGGATTCCACCGCAAACTCCGGGGTTCCCATAAATACGATTCTTAAATCTTTTTTCTCCATTTTCCTATTGTTTTAAAAAAATGCAAGTTTACAATTATCGCAGCTTTGTCAAGGGATTTTCTAATTAGTAATTTGCAATTTCTAATTTCTAATTCCAAACTCCCTTTTACTCCGCCGACATATCCGCCACAATCTGGCGATAAGTCGAATAAAGGCGGGTACGGCTGATATATCCCTTCAGCACGCCGTTCACATCCACTACAGGCAACTGCGCAGCATCAGTTTCGTCAAATTTCTTCATCACTTCCTGCATCGGTTCGTGATCGCTGAGCACGGCTGAAGGCTGGAGCATCAGCTGCTTTACCTTGAAGCGCGTGTAGAGTTCCGAACGGAAGATGATGTGACGGATGCGGGTGATATCGATGATGCCCAGCAAAACGCCAGCCTGATTGACTACCGGAAGGAAATTATTGTTGCTGCGACTGATTTCTGACACCAGCTTACCCATCGGCAGGTCGGGACTTACCGGATGATAGTCCTTCTCCACCACGCTCTGCATACCCATCAGCGTGATGGCTGCCTTGTCGATATGGTGGGTAAGCAACTTGCCTTCCCTTGCCAGTCGGAGCGCATAGATACTGTGGCTCTCGAAGATGCTGATGGTAAGCAGCGAGCAGATGCACACGATCATCAGTGGGATGAAGAGCAGGTAACCGCCTGTCAGTTCGGCTATCAGGAAGATGCCCGTCAGCGGTGCATGCATCACGCCCGTCATCACGCCTGCCATGCCCATCAGCGTAAAGTTCTGCTCCGGAATATAAACGCCTAACTTGTAGATGTTCCAGATGCGGGCGAAGAAGAAGCCTGCAAAACCGCCGATGAAAAGCGATGGAGCAAAGGTTCCGCCACAACCGCCTGAACCATTTGTTGCTGAGGTGGCAAACACCTTGGTGAAGGTTACCAGTCCGATATATAGCACGAGCAACTGACTGTGACCATAGAAGAGCGAATTGCTCATCACCATGTCCCAGTCGGCCTCTGTTCTACCCTTCAGCAGAATGTTGACTGCCGAATATCCCTCGCCATAGAGCGATGGAAAGAGGAAGATGAGACTGCTCAGGATGATGCCTCCGAAGAGCAGTTTGACATACGGATACTGCTTCAACTGGGCGAAGAATCCCTCGCAGGCCGACATGGCTCTCATGAAGTAGAGACTCACGAAACCGCAGAATACGCCCAGCAGGATGCACGCCGGCACACGGTCGAGCTCCCATGGGTCGGTAAGCGTGAAATCGAAGAGCGATTTCTCGCCCATCAGGATATAACTGAAACAGGTAGCCGTAACACAGGAGATGAGGATAGGCAGCAATGAAGCCATCGAGAGATCTACCATCAGCACCTCAAGGGTAAAGACGAGACCTGCGATTGGGGCTTTGAAGATACCAGCAATGGCGGCACTCGCACCGCATCCTACGAGCAGTATCATCGTTTTCTTGTCCATGCGGAATATCTGTCCCAGATTACTTCCGATGGCTGAACCCGTGAGCACAATCGGCGCCTCGGCTCCTACTGATCCACCGAATCCAATGGTGATACCAGAAGCTACTACCGACGACCAGCAGTTGTGTCCCTTCAGTTTCGACTGCTTGGTAGAAATCGCATAGAGCACTCTCGTGATACCATGAGAGATATTGTCTCGCACCACATACTTGATAAAGAGCGAGGTAAGATAGATACCCACGATAGGGAACAAGAGGAAAAGCAGATTGTAGGTGCTTTTCTCAAAACCCGAAGTGAGCAACATCTGTATCTCGTGCACGATACTATGCAGGAAAAATCCGGCAACGGAGGCAAGCAGACCGATGACAAAAGCCAGGATAAGCGTCATCTGGCGGTCGGAGATATGCTCCTTCTGCCACGCTACCATTTTGGCTATTGCGCCCGGTTTTTCTGCCATTTCATCTATCATCTCTTATTATTTCTTTAAAAAGTTATCCTTTTATATTATTAGAATTCCGAAGTAAAGTGGAACTTGATATGCTCGAAGTCCTGCTGCGCCATGCTCAATACATAGCCTGAATCGGCCAGGAACACATCCCTGCCCTCGATATCCTTCGCCATGTACTGGTACTTGCGCTTCTTGAAGCTCTCCAATTCCTTCTCGTCGTCGGCCTCTATCCAGCATGCCTTATGCAAGTGAACTGGCTCCCAACGGCACTTGGCATTATACTCGTTCTCCAGACGATACTGGATTACCTCAAACTGAAGCTGACCCACGGTTCCCACAATGCGGCGACCATTAAACTGGTTGACAAACAACTGTGCCACACCCTCGTTCATCAGCTGCTCCAATCCCTTCTGGAACTGCTTGCTCTTCATCGGATCATCATTCTCGATATACTTGAAGAGCAGTGGAGAGAAGGATGGCAAACCACGGAAGTGAATCTTCTCACCCTCGGTCAGCGTATCACCGATCTTGAAGATGCCATTGTCTGGTAAACCTACGATATCGCCCGGATAAGCCTCGTCGATGGTACTCTTGCGCTGCGCCATAAACTGAGTTGGCGAAGAGAAACGCACGGTCTTGTCGAGGCGCACGTGATAGTAAGGCTGATTGCGCACAAACTTGCCCGAACAGATCTTGCAGAATGCGATGCAGGAACGGTGGTTAGGGTCGATATTGGCAGTAATCTTGAAGATGAAACCCGTAAACTTCGGCTCCTCAGGCTCCACCATGCGCTCCTCTGCCTTGGTAGGTCTTGGCGATGGAGCTATCTGAACGAAACAGTCCAAGAGTTCCTGCACACCGAAGTTGTTCAATGCAGAACCGAAGAACACAGGAGCCACCTCGGCAGAGCGATAGGTCTCGACGTCAAACTCAGGATATACGCCATCCACCAGTTCCAGTTCCTCGCGCAACTGGGCAGCCTCGCGCTCACCTACTCGCTGGTCGAGCTCCTCAGACTGCACATCCACCTCCACCTTTTCGGTTACGCGCTGCTTGTTAGGCGTAAAGAGGTTGAGCTGGTGCTCGTAGATATTATACACACCCTTGAATCGGGCGCCCTGTCCGATAGGCCATGAGAGTGGACGAACGGAAATCTTGAGTTCCTCCTCCAGCTCATCGAGCACGTCGAACGGATCACGACCCTCGCGGTCCATCTTGTTGATGAAGATGATAACCGGCGTATTGCGCATACGGCACACCTCCATCAGCTTGCGGGTCTGCGCCTCCACACCCTTGGCAGAATCCACCACGATGATGGCAGAATCCACGGCTGTAAGTGTGCGGTAGGTATCCTCGCAGAAGTCCTGGTGACCCGGAGTATCGAGGATGTTCACCTTATATGGTTCGCCAGACTGTCCGTCTGGGAGATAATCAAACTCCATCACAGAAGTAGATACAGAGATACCACGCTGCTTCTCGATGTCCATCCAGTCGGAAGTGGCAGACTTGCGTATCTTATTGTTCTTTACGGCACCAGCCACCTGTATCTGTCCACCGAAAAGCAAGAATTTCTCGGTCAATGTTGTCTTACCAGCATCCGGGTGAGAGATAATGGCAAACGTTCTTCTTCTTTCTATTTCTTTCATCTATGATTTATATGATTTTAAAATGTATATATAATAATGTATAACTACATGTCGTCATCGTCAAATTTCAATCCCTCGGTACGATCCTTGATATAATAGTCGCTGAGCAGTCCCACGAAGGTAGTTATTTCCTTGATGGCACGCTCTGTTTCCGGAGTAATCGGCTTCTTCTGCAGTCGGAGCAGCATCACTCCGTAGAGGGCATCCAGACAGGTTTCTATCTCGTTGACGTCCTTGTCGCCCCTGTTGCGCAGTTCCACGATGAATGGCAGCACCTTGTAATATTCGCCATTATAGATAGGGAACTTGGTGCTCTGCAGTAGCATGCCGTGCAGGTCGATCACGTCCTGGAGCAGCACCTTGTTGATATTGAGATGTCCCGATTCGCGCTTTCCCTCCTCATTCATCATGCGGATGAGATTGCCAAACCAGTCGATTTCCTCCTCCTTCTGTTCCGGAGTGAAATCAAAATTTTCGATATAGTGCTTCTTGATAACTGGGAGCGAACAGCCGCAGGCACGGATGATATCCTCCACCTGCCACATATACAGGAGGTATTCTGCTATACTTTTCTTCTTTAATTCCTGAGCTACAAACATCTTTTTTTAATTAGAAATTAGAAATTAGAAATGCTATATTTCAAATCAGAAATGTTATATTCCAAATTAGAAATTATACATACTTCCCTTAGAATTCTGGGAGATGATAGAGATTGAACACGGTTCCGACGAGAGCGATAAGCGAGAAGATAATCACGATACTTCCTATTACCTTATTAATAATAAGGATGCCGTTGGTATCAAACTTGCCCCTGATCTTGTCGATGAGCCATGTGAGACCGAACCACCACATCAGCGCTCCGAACATGATGCTCAGATAGCCCACGCTCATCTCCAGCGGCATATCCGGCACTACGAAGGCAAACTGGGCAAAGGTGGCCATGAAGAGGAACACGATGAGCGGATTGGAGAGCGTAACGAAGAAGGCGGTGATGGCATTGTGCCAGAGCGTGCCCTGCTTCTTGCTGCTCTGATGCATGTTCTTCGTAGGATTGCTCTTGAAGCAATATACGCCGAACACCAGGAGCAGAAGGCCTCCGAAAATCTGCAGATAGAACTTGTTTTGGGCATTATTGACAATGTCCATCACGAAACTCATTCCCAAACCCGTGAAGAGAGCATACACGATATCGCTGAAAGCGGCACCGACACCCGTCACGAAACCAAACCAGCGGCCCTTGTTCAAAGTGCGCTGGATACACAAGATGCCAACAGGCCCCATCGGGGCTGAGGCGATCACACCTATGATAATTCCCTTGAATATGAAATCAAGTATATTTATCTGAATCGGAAACACTAAATTCATAACAAGGCGCAAAGTTACAAAAAAAAGGCCATATCTTGTAATTTTTTCGTGTAAAACTTTGTTTGTTACAAACTTTTTTATATCTTTGCACCATAATTCTAACTAAATAAATAGAAAAACATGACAGAGAATGCACTTAAGCCATATGTTATAGGTTTGGACCTGGGAGGTACCAATTCCGTATTCGGCATCGTAGATGCTCGTGGCGAAATAAAAGCTACTACTGCTATCAAGACAGGTGGTTATGATGATGTTAATGACTATGTAAAGGCTGCCGTGGAGGCTCTCCAGCCTATCATCGATACCGTGGGTGGTATCGATAAGATTAAGGCGATGGGTATCGGTGCTCCTAACGGCAATTACTATAGCGGAACTATCGAGTTCGCTCCTAACTTGGCTTGGGCTCACGATGGTGTAGTGCCTTTGGCTAAGCTCTTCAGCGATGCGCTGGGTGGTCTGCCTGTGGCTCTTACCAATGATGCCAACGCTGCTGCATTGGGCGAGATGACCTATGGTGTGGCTCGTGGTATGAAGAATTTCATCGACGTGACACTCGGTACGGGTGTTGGTTCCGGCATTGTGATTGATGGCAAGATGGTCTATGGCTGCGATGGTTTCGCAGGCGAGTTGGGCCATGTCGTCATGGTTCGCGGCGAGGAAGGTCGTCTCTGCGGTTGCGGCCGTAAGGGATGCTTGGAGGCTTACTGCTCTGCTACTGGTGTGGCTCGCACAGCCCGTGAGTTCCTCGAGAAGAGCGATGAGCCATCTTTACTTCGCGATATGAAGCCAGAAGATATTACTTCTTATGATGTCAGCATAGCTGCTGGTAAGGGTGATGCTTTGGCTAAGCGAGTATATGATTTCACTGGCAAGATGCTGGGTGAGGCTTGCGCTGATTTCGCTGCGTTCAGCTCTCCTGAGGCATTCGTATTCTTCGGTGGTCTTACCAAGGCTGGTGACCTCCTGATGAAGCCTCTCAAGGAATCTTACGACAAGAGTGTATTGAAGATTTTCAGGGGCAAGGCTAAGTTCTTGATCTCTACTCTCGATGGCAGCTCTGCTGCGGTACTTGGTGCCAGTGCAGTGGGCTGGGATTTGTAAGATATTTCTCTTTAATAAGCATAAAGTTAAAAAAAAGCATTTTGTATATTGATATTTTCGGTATACCGCTATCGTGAGATAGTTTTTTTGTGTGAATAGTACTCCCGGAGATTTACTCTGGGAGTATTTTTCGTATTTGCAGACTGTAAGTAAATGACACGATCTTTAAGTTCTTAGTAAACAGAGATTTATAGTCCATATCAAGGGATTTGCATCCCATATTCAGGAAAGAATTATATCCTATGTTCAGGTAAGGATTGTATTCAATGTACAGGTAAAAATTGTATTCAATATAATAAATAATCAAACAAGTAAAAATGAAGAAAATTTACACACTGGCTAATATGGCCAAAGGTATGATGCTCGCTGCCCTTCTGGCAGTAGGCACAACTGCTCTTGCGCAGAATGTTTCAGGTAACACAGAAAATGGTACTGTTGAAGGCAATGAAAATGGTAGCAACGAGAATGAAACTTTCGCTCCTGCTGCTGAAAGCTCTTGGCTCCAACCTGTAAAACTCGTTGGTAATGGTCAGAAGGCTTACATCTACAACGTGGCTACTAAGACTTTTATCACCGGTAAGACTGCTACCGTGAAAAATATCGAGAATGCAGACGTCTGGACGATTGATGGCGATAAAACCCGTTGTTTTACTTGCGATAACAAGACAAAAGATCACCTGTTCTTGGAATATATCTATATATTTCCTGTCCACCAGTGGCATGCAGAGGTATCTGACGACAGAAAAGCAACAGATTTTACCATCGTAAAAGGTTCTACAAAGAATAGCTATAAACTCACAAAATATAAAAAAATCACATTAAACGGCTCACAAACTGCCTACTTCAGCGTCAGCGGTGAGAAATACGTGGCAAGCACAAACCCTTCTATTGACAATGACTGGTATATCATTTCTGCAGACCAGAAGGATGCCTATACAGAATATACTTCCCTCTTCACTGAGGCTGCAAGCCTGCTCAAGAACGAGAAGCTGAACGATCAGGAATCTGTTCTGGGCGCTATCAAAACTGCATTGCAGGAGACTGCCAAAGGTACTTTCGATACCTCCAATGCTGACATCAATAAGCTCAAGACAACTATTGCAGCTGCCAAGAAAGCGATTGAGGACATCACTAACTGTATCAGCAATACCTCCGACAATCTCGAGAATGCAGAGATTACTTCTATCTATAGCGCCAACGGTACCCGCAAAGCCCAGCTGACCAAGGGTATCAACATCGTTAAGATGAGCAATGGTGCCGTCAAGAAGATTTTAGTGAAGTAAACAATAAGATTCAGACGATGGTGATCCAGACCGCCTCACCCTGATCGCTCGCCGCATGATGGAGGTGATGAGCTTCGTCAGGGTGGCACGAGAGGAGGTCAACCTGCCCACTATCGTGTTCTCACCCACGAGAATGCAGCCCCGCGTATCTGCCGCCATGTTGCCGCTATGTATGCGTATGCCAGTGAAACCCGGCACGCCTACCAGCAGCGGAAGCCAGCGACGGAAGCGGGGCGATTTCGTTATGACCACTGGATAACTGCCCTCAAGAATGGCCGTCAGCCCCACTACCTTGCGAGCCGGAAACCTCCGAATTAATTCCGTGTCATCCGATGAATAAAAAATGAATCGATGAGACCTACTTCTCCAAAACCTGCAAATCCTGATAGAACCAGACATTCATCTGATTAGCTCCTCTATGATTCCAAGCATAATAAGGAATCAATGTGAGTTTCTGATTCTTCACAGAAACCTTGCCATCAGCAGCCTGATCGAGCACCTGAGCATCGGTCTGGATAGCCTTCACAGAGAACGCAGGAGCGCCCTGAGACTCAGTATTAGAGATGCTATAACCATCTATCACTGAAAAAGCCGGATTCTTGGCTACAACGCTGCGAAGTACAGGAGCACCGTCATTATCCACAGCCTCTGCGCAATATACCAATGGACCACGCTCTACTGCCACCTTACCTCTGTCGTCAACCACTTTTCCGTTAGCCACAACCATGCGTACAGGCATATCAAAATGGATGCGGATTACATCCCCCTTCTTGATATTCTTCACAGGCAGATACCCCTTATTGGCAGCCAGATTACCCTCCACAGCCTTGCCGTTCACGCTCACGCTATAAGCAGGTTTCTCGGCATCACTATACTTATAAAGGTCGCTCGGAACCACCTGATTGCGAACCCATCCAGGAATGCGCACCAGCAGATTGGCACCCTTCACACCACTCTTCTTTACCAAAATCTTGATATCACCATTCCAAGGATACTCAGTAGTCTCCTCCAGCACAACATCCTTGCCCTTCACCTGGATGGTAGAAGTATTTCCAGCGAAGAGATTCACATAGATATCCTTGTCCTTCACGCCATAGAGATAACCCGGCAATGAAGGGATGAAACGGCTCAGATTGCTCGGGCAGCAGGCGCAGCCAAACCATGGCTGGCGGGTGGTGGTACCGTCGGCATTAAACTTGTATTTACCATCGCTCGACAATGGATTTGGATAGAAGAAGCGGCCTCCGTCCATGCTCATGCCCGAAATCACACCATTATAAAGTGTGCGCTCCAGACAGTCGATATACTTGCTCTCGCCATGCAGGAGGAACATGCGCTCATTGAGATACACCTGGGCAATGGCAGCGCAAGTCTCGTTGTAGGCAGTCATATTAGGCAACTCATAGTCGGCACCGAAAGCCTCTCCGCCATGACGGGCACCCACACCACCCGTGAGATAATACTTCTTGGAAACGATATTGTTCCAGATGCGGTCGATGGTCTTGATATAATCCGAATCACGTGTCAGGGCAGCCACATCAGCGATTCCGGCATACATATATCCGGCACGCACGGCATGTCCCCAAGCCTCGTTCTGCTTCAGGATAGGCTTGTCGCTCTGGCTATAGGCATCGTGGATAGAGGTAGTGCCGCGGGCATCGAGGAAGTATTTAGCCTCGTCGAGATACTTCTTTTCGCCCGTAAGGGTATAGAGGCGGGCAAGTGCCATTTCGGCTATCTGATGACCCGGCACAACCCTGTGCTGACCGGCTTGAGGACCCACTTCCCTGATTACACAGTCGGCATATCGCTTGGCAATATCGAGGAATTTTCTGCTGCCCGTAGCCTGATAATGGGCGCAGGCTGCATCCACCATGTGACCGAGATTATAAAGCTCATGGCTCAGCACTTCCACCTTGCTCCAGCGGGTAGCACCCGACCAACCGTGAGGATGTTTCGGATTGATGGTTCGAGCGGTATAGAGATATCCGTCAGGCTCCTGCGCAGCGCCCACCACATTGAGCACACTGTCGATATAGGCCTTCATCTTCTTGTCGGGATAGGTCTGCAGGATATAGCTGGCTCCCTCGATGGTCTTATAGACATCGGTATCATCAAAAGAGAAGCCCATAAACTTGCTCACGTCCCACTCCTTGGTATCGAGACCGGCATGTCCCGGATGCTGCAAGGTATAGGCAGCCATCTCGAAATTCTTGTAGCGGTGCTCGCTCTCGCACTTGCTGAAAGCTAATGGCACAGTTACCTCTCTGGCAGCCTTCAGACGCGCACCCCAAAAGGTATTCTGAGCGATTTTCACACTGGTAAAAGGTACCTGAGCAAAGGGATAACCATTGTCCAAAACCTTGGTTTTCTGGTATGCAGAAGCCTTAGACTTGGCAGAAGAAGCCGTGGCAGCCATAGCCGAAGCCTGCAACGCAGCAGGAGCAAACATTGCAGCAGAAAGTAAGACTGCAGAGAAAATTCTTTTTTTCATCATTTTATTAGGTATTTTATAGTTATATTATTGTTGCGACTAATAAATCTATCCATAGTTGTATCAGAGTCCCGATATGGATGCAGAAACCAAATGGATGCAGAAACCCAAAATGGATGCAGAAACCCAAAATGGATTCAAAAACCCAATTATTATATAATACGTTTAACGTAGCATATTTACTTTTTAAAGTGTGAAATCAACAACAAAGTCGTTTCGACTGCAAATATAACAAAAAATTAAAACAAAACAGATAATTATAAGTAAAAAATGAGCATTTATCACGAAAATCACAACAAATACCCACTTTATAAGAATTATTATACCCTATCGGGAGTAGCCTATAATTATTAAGCTTATTTTATACCCAATCGGGATGAAAATAGATGTTTAAAATCCATTTTTTACTACTCACAGCGATGTCAATTTCAGTAATTTCAGTTTTTTTTTGCATAAACAAAGAAAGAAAGGTTCAAGAAACTATCAAAGCCTCCTTAAAAAATCAAGAACCATTTTTTTTAACTCAAGAACCATTTTATTTAAAACTCAAGAACCCTCAAAAAAAATTCCCCAAAACCTTTTAATAAAAGATTTCAAGGAACTTTTTATCAAGACACTATTTTGTAACTAATACGATTCTCTTTGTTTTCAGATTACCTTTCTGAACGCCCGATGCTGCAGACTGATGACCAGATACCGCATTCTCGCAAGCAACTGTCAATTCAACCTTAGACGGCTGAGTTCCTGCTCTTAAAATCACAAGCGCAGAACCCTGATAGAGCGCACGCTCGGCAGTCTTGTTCAACTGCTTCTTGCCTACATGCAACTCATCCGAATAGATATTTCCGTTATCCACCGCCACGATATCCGCATCGCCCTTCACCGAGAAAGCCAACTTGCTGAATGCGTTCTTATCCTTCAGATTCATCACTCTCCTGCCTTTCTTATCTACAGCATACACTCTCACGTGCATCAGATCCTGTCCGTCAGCATGCCAGGTCTCAGCATCAGGCACCATCTTCAGCGCCACTGCCTCGCCCGTAGTCTCTATCTGATGGCGAGCCACAACCTTGCCATTCTTCCGGGCCACAGCCAGCAGAGTGCCAGGCGCATAAGCGATGCCGTCCCACTTGATGCGAGCACGCAACTTAGGGTCGTCACTATTTTTCTTCACACCCAAACTCTTGCCGTTCAGGAATAGCTCCACCTCGTCACCATTGGTATAGGTATAGAGCGAAACCTTCTCGCCTTCCTCCCGATTCCAGTTCTCAGAAAGCTTGCCAGCCGAAACATTGATGCCATTCCACTGCACATTGCCACCAGCCTTCTCAATGATGCCGATATGCACAGTAGGTTCGTCAGAGAACATACTTTTCACGAAATAAGCATCCGGTTTCGGTTGCAGAGACAGGTCGAAAACACCCTGATTCCAGCCCTTAACAGGCCATCCCATACTCTCGCCCAGATAGTCGATGGCGCCCCAGTAAGCTAACCCGAGCACCTTGTCACGATCCATCTCATAGAAGTTAGGTCCCATCGCAGCCGTGCTCGCCTCACTCTGATAGAACGTCTTTTCCGGATAGCGCTTCATGTCGCCAGGGAAGTACATATACCTATAATTATAGGAATTCACCTCGGTTGCCACAGCCAGATCAGCTGGAATTGAATCAGTATCCAGATTGCGATAGCGCGGATGCATGGCCACGGTAGTGAGACGGGTGTCGTCGTAGCGATGGAGCAGTTGCTTCTGCAGTTCATAAGCCGTCACACCCCAGTCGTTGAAAGGCAGATTGGAATACTGCTGCAGTTCATTACCCAAACTCCAGAGCACCACAGACGGATGATTTCTGTCTCTCTTCACCCATTCCGGAATATCCTTCTGCCAGAGACTCTCCCAATCTACTCTGCCACCGGCATACTGCGCCAACCACTTATCATAGAGTTCATCCACCACGAGAATACCCAATCTGTCACAAAGTCTAAGGAAGTCTTCGCTATAGGGATTATGGGAAGTTCTCACATGATTGAATCCGAACTCTTTCATCATCTTGAGTCGCTTCTCAATGGCACGTGGATAGGCTGCTGCACCTAACGCACCGAGAGTATGATGATTGGCAAAACCCTGCAGGAGCACCTTCTTGCCATTAACGAGCAAACCATGCTGCGGATTCATCTCGATGGTTCTCACGCCAAACGGTTCTCGTATCTGGTCTGCCACCTTGCCCTCGTTATCGTAAAGCGTAACCTCGGCAGTATATAGATAAGGTGTATCGCACGACCAGAGTTTGGCATTCTCTATCTTGATAGCCGGCAGTTCATACTCTCTGTCGCGCCACTTGGCATTGAAATCCACATCCGTTTTCTGCTGCGCTACCACATGGCCGTCAGCATCCAAGATTCTGACTTCTACAGGAATGAAAGTTCCAGGAGCCTTCACCTTTTTCTGCTGGTTGAAGATGTTAGCCCGAATCTTCACTTCCTGATTGTTGACAGTACGGATGAAGAGCGGATGGCGAGGGAAAAATAAATCCTTGTCGGTGACGATAAGGTTGACATCCCGATAAAGACCGGCACCGGTAAACCAGCGGGAGTTGTTCGGATTGCGGGTATCTGCCTTCACTGCAATCTCATTGACTTCGCCAAACTTGAGCAACTTGCTCACATCTACATCAAAGCCGAGGTAACCATAGTCAGTACCACCTATTCGCTTACCATTGAGGTAAACATCGCCCACGAGCATGATGCCCTGGAAATCGAGGAGAATGCGCTTGCCCTTCCACTCGGCCTTCGGAGTCAGTTCATAGCGATACCAGCCTATACCCATTTCCTTAAAGCCACGTGGACTCAAACGGCTGCGAACGTTACTACCCGCATCACTATTATCAGGACGTTCGCTGGCATCAGGAGCCACCCAGTCCTGTCCGATCAGGAAATCGTGAGGCAGGTTGACTACCTCATCGTTAGCCTGCAAATTCTTCAGCATATTCACGTCGGAAACATCCCCACGATGGAACTGCCAACCTCTGTCGAGAGAAATCGTATCTCGGACTGATGCAGAAGCATTGCCAGCAGATGCAGAAAGCAACATCAGCAGGCCAGAATAGAAAAAATATTTTGCTGTCATATATTTCATTCAAAATTATTATTTCAAATATTTAGCCAATGGGCTCTTCATTTTCTTCAATCCTTTCGCCACGCACTTTGCGTTATGACGAGCACCCTTGAGAGAGGTGTGCGTATGATCCTTCTTGTAATATTCTTTCACTTTCTCCTTACCTATCTTATCATAGGAATCGGCAGCAATATTGTGAAGGTCGAGGAAAGGAACATCGGTCTCTGCCACAACCTCTCTGTACCACTTGCCATAGGTATCGTTGCGACGCTCCATCTTGCCGTGTGGCCACTCATTGCGAGGAGTCAGGGAAACCAAAATAGGATGAGCACCCTTCTCGTAAACATCCTGAATGAACTTCTTCAGATACCAGCCGAAAGAATAAACTACCTCAAACTGCTTGCTCTCCTGCATCTGATAGACATTGCAAGTATCCTTGGCACAAGGAATGGAACCGCGCATCTTCTTATCGGTCAAGGAACAGATGTCGTTATGACCGAACTCAATGAGCACGTAGTCGCCCGGCTGCAGACTGTTATATACCTTCTCCCATCTGCCCTCATTGAGGTAGGAACGGCTGCTGCGACCCGCCTTGGCAGCATTCACACAAGTAATCTTCTTAGGATTGAAAATGGTATAAGCCTGAGAGCCCCAGCCCCACATACCATCCTCTTCCTTGTCAGCATTCTTTACGGTACTGTCGCCAGTAAAGAAAACCACCGGTTTGCCCTTCTCTCGCTGAAAACTCTCCACCGGCAGAGCCACATTGATCATCATCGCCTGCAACGGAGCCAGACTCGGGTCCTTACTCTCTGCCAATCCCTCTGCAGCCGAACGGGCATTCATCATTGCTCCGAAACGGGAGGTGTGGATATGGTCCTTGAAGAAGTGATACTTTTCCTTCCAATGACCGTAACTGTCGAGTTTTGCTGCCGAAATCTCATTCAAATCTACAAAAGGAACGCCCTCCTGCTCTGCCACCTGCTTCGCCCAGAGACCGAAAGTCTTATTCACGCGCACAATCTTATCATTCTCATCATAGGCATCGCGAGGAGTAAGCGACATGAGGATAGGATGAGCACCGAGCGCCTTGCAGTCGTTGATATACTTGCGCATATACTCGCCGTAGGTATAGACGGTCTCCTTGATGCCCGTCTCCTTGATGGTGACATTGAGCGAATCCTTGCCGATGCCAGGAATGCTGGCACGCGCACGACCGCTATCGTAAGGACCGTTATCGTTATGACCGATAGAGATGATCACCCAGTCGCCAGCCTTGATACCCTTGCGCACATCTGGCCAGAGACGGTTGTAGAAAGTACGGCTGCTCATGCCTCCGAGCGCCTGATTCTCAACCGTAATCTTATTCTCGTCAAAGAACTCGTGTTCGTAATAGCCCCAGCCCCACTGGCCGTTATTTCCATTGCCCAGGGTGCCATTGCGCATGGTAGAGTTGCCTATCAGGAAGAGTACAGGATTGTTGCCCTTTCTGCTGGTTCCAGGAACAATGCGGGCGGTCATCGCCTTGTTGAGACTGTCCACTGTATTGTCAATCACATGGTTTACATCTTCCATCGGTTTTGCCACCTGGGCAAAAGAAGCAGTTGTTGCCGCCATCAGCGACATTGCAAACAATATTCTTTTCATTAGCTACGTATTTTTATCAAATTATTATCGTTATATTATATACAAGAGAATTCTTCACTCTTCGTTCTTCATTCTTCACTTAATCCTTTCTGCATGATCAGGCAGATAATATCCCAGATGAGGAGGTTGATTATATCCCACATTTTGCCAAGCCACACTCAGGCGATAGATGTGATCATGCATGAGCGTAGGAATGCGGTATTCCGTCGGGATATTCGTAGTGAAAATATTCAGATGAGAGGCATCGCTCTCGTCCCAGTAGATCACCTCCTCGCGCCAGTCACCGAAGATATCAGCCTGCAGATTAGGAGTAGCCTTCGTCCAGTTGTTGCTCACAGAATGCCCCATTTCGCTGAGATGTTTTCCGTTGCTCAAAGGCAGCGGTACCGCCTTCTTTCCGTTCCATTTCTGCAGATACGGAGCAAAATGCGGTCTGCGACCGTTGGCAAGCAGTTCGTCCTGCAGGTCACCGTCCCAGTAGATTCTGAAGTTCATCGCTGGCATTTGAGAAGGGTCGTCAGCAATCACTTTTCCATGACAATCCCTTACTTCCTTACTGTCCAGGCTCCACATTTCAAAGCCCCGATGCCGCCCGTCAATATCCGCAGCCACACCCCTTCCTGTATCATCTCTATCCAGCGTGCGGTAGAGAATCTCGCCAGTACGGGCATCCCTATAATCAGAACCATAAGGCCGCTCTTCGTGTACCATAAAGACTTCCAAACCCGGTCTGTCTGGGTCGAGATCAGAGAGATGGAGCGCATCACCATGACCGAGCCCCGTAGAGTACAACAAACTTCCATCGTGATTGATGGCAGCCGAACCATAAGTAATCTCGTCGCATCCATCACCATCCACATCTCCTACTGCCAGGCTGTGGGCGCCCTGAGCAAAAGCCGTCGCAGAGAGACCATGCGCCTCCTTGATTACCTTGCCTTCGCCATCCATCACCACCCAGTCGTGAGGAGTGAGAGAAGCATGCAACCACTTCGTCGTTAGTTGTTTACCATCGAAATCCACTGCCCAGAGATAAGAACGGGTGTAGTATCCTCGGCACATCACGGCACTCGGCCGATAGGCAGCTCCATCAAGATAAGCCACGCCAGCGAGGTATCTTTCGCCACGGTTGCCATAGTTGTCCTTATCACCCCAAACAGACGAATAAGCAGGAAAGCCGTCAGCCTCAAGTCGTTCACCCTCTGCCACTTGTTTTCCCACACCGAAAGCTCTGTTAGGATTATACCAGATGGTATGCATCGCCTTCCCCGTCTCGCCATTGAAGACCGTGAGCAGTTCCGGACCATTCTTGATGCGCCCCCTACGGTTGCGATAATCAGCCGCGTTATCGAGCGAACGAATCTCTGTATCAGTAGCCGATTCGCTAACAAATCTGCCCTGTCCATCGATACTTCCAGCCGAAGTCTTGCAAATCATTTCAGACTTTCCGTCGCCATCAAAGTCGAAAACCAAGAACTGGGTATAGTGGGCACCAGCACGGATATTCTTGCCAAGATTGATACGCCAGAGCTGTGTTCCGTCGAATTTATAACAATCAAGAATCACATCGCCCGTATAGCCATCGTGGGAATTGTCGTGAGAGTTGGAAGGGTCCCATTTCACTATCAATTCATACTCACCGTCACCATCCACGTCGCCCACGCTACAGTCGTTCGGGGTGTACACATAGGCCCGTCCATCTGGAGCAGAGCCACCCTCAGGACGGTTGATGGGCAGCGACTTATACAGATCAGTCCAAGGCTTCACTGGTTTTGAAACCTCCCGTTGCATCGGGGCATCCATCTTCGGCTCATCCTGATAACTGATCAGGCGATAAGAATGTGCAGGAGAACCTTTTACATCAGTAAAGTTGGTTGCCCGGATATGATGAGCAATCACTTTTCCATCCCGCTCTATATCAAAACAGACATTCTTGCTGTCTGTACCGAGGAGTCGCCAACTGAGATAGATTCCCTTTCCGGCAGCCGGCAAAGCCACCAGTCCACGGTCGAGGCGTTCCATCGGGAATTGTGAAGGTTTCTGCCCAAATGCATTACTCTCCTGTCCATAAGCGCAATTATTTCCAAATGCGCAGAAGACAGAAAGAAGCGAAAGAATATATAATTGTCTTTTTCTCATCAGTAGATTGTCTTTTCAGACATTTATTATAAATTAGAATTTCTCTGCAAAAATAAAAAAAATAATGCAATTTTCGCTTTATATTTTGCTTATTTTTCTCTATTTTTTGGCAGCGGCTTTTTTAAAGGTAAAAAGGGATATTGAAATGAGAAGTGAGAAATGAGAAGTGAGAAATGAGAAAATAAGAGGGCGCGCCATAGACTTATGACACACCCTCGTTTAGATTTCATTAACTATATTATAACCAGCAAACTAAATCCTTTACTAAAAATTTTTCTTGGATTACTTCAAGGTAACCTTGATGGTTCCCTTAGCAGTACGGACAATGTACAAGCCTGGAGCCAAGCCACGACTCTTCAAGTCGCTCTGCAAGGTAGCCATAGAAGTCTGCAAACTTGTCATGCGGAAGCCGTTGAACGTATAGACATCTGCATGGAATGAACCAGCGTCGAAACCAATTTCACGGATACCTGTAGCATTGGCAACATAGACAACTCCCTCTGTAAGGAACTTGCTTGTATCCCAACCCAAACCAGCAGGGAGCGCCTGCAAGTCAAATTTTGGAGTACCGCTGATTGTGCCTGCACAGTCAACAACACGCACATAGTCACCCTCTGCAGGAGTCCAACCATTCGCATTGTATGTGACATAGATGGTACCATTCAGAGTAGCATTGCCACCTACCTTCAGATATGCCCAGCCGAGACTCTTGCTTCCTGTATATGCATTGACAACGAGAGAATCTGCCTTTGCCTTGTTCACATAAATGCTGGAACCATCGTAGGCTACCAGGTTCTTCTGGATATTGATAACGCCCGCATTGCTGGTCTGAGCTGTAGGCAAATTGCTGCCTGGACGCAAGATACCACCTTTCAGGAGATTAATACCCAAAGAGTATCCTACACCGCGAAGCTCACCACTGCCCTGTACATAAAGAACAGTAGGAGCAGTCATAGATGCAGTTGCAGCTGCCTTGTTCAGTTTCACGGCTCCATCCAGAATCTTCAGCGACTTGGCATTGGCAAGTACACCTTCAGTAGAGATGGTCCAGATACCCGTACCATTCTTCACCACATAGCTACCATTGATAGAACCCTTGAACTCAAAGTTCGTATTCTTGCCACCAATCGTCAAAGTATTGGTACCAGAACCGAAGTTTCCACCATTACTGATATAGCCGGAACCTGTCAAGGCACCGATAGCAAAGTTCTTGCCATTTGTGCAGAATGCATAGTCCTTAGTGAAACGTGAATCAACATTAAGCGTTGCCAAAGGAATACCATAAGTGTTGTTGAAATCAAATACTGGCTCGTAAGCATTCTTGGTACCGCGCTTTGCATTGATGGTTCCTTCAAACTTACTCCAGTCACCCTTGAAAGGACAGCGGATCCAGGTGCCGTAGATATCAATGGTTCCCTCACCAGTCAGCTTACCTGTATAGTCACAACGTCCGTCAGGATACCAGATACCCGACTTACCCTTAGGCACCTCGATGTTTACATTGTCCGAGTTGTTGCTGTAGATACTGTTGGAAGCCTGCAGCACCACCTTGCTGCCATTCAGCACAATCGTCTTGCCATTGAAATGGGCATCCTGGAAGTCATAGACTGTTCCCGCATTGATATAGAGCTTGTCGAAATCGGCTGCACAGTTGAGCTGCAGTGTACCACTACCCAACTTGTAGAGATCACGGTTGGTTCCCTTATTCATCTTGCTGATACCGCCATTAACAATCAGGTTTGTACCTGTATAAGTCTCTATCTGACCGCCATTCTCGCCCAATACAATAGGATGAGAAGAAGTCATGGAAGCATTTAACCACAACTTACCCAGGTTGGACATGGTAATGGTATTGTCGGCTGCACCTAACGAACCATATTCGAGACCATCCTTATTGGCAAGCGTTGCAGGTCGGAGATAACCGCCATCAATATAGGTGCCGCCCGTATATCGGTTGGTATTCTTGATATTGACAGCACTCTTACCCTTCAAAGTAACAGAGCCATTACCCTCGATAGCACCATTGCCAGACAAGGTATATACCTTACTGTTATTGTCGAAGACGATGTTGCCAGGAGCGAGGTCCTCATTGATCTTTACGGCAGACTTAACGGCAGTATCATCGAAGGTTACGTTATCACCCGAAACGAATTTTTTATCGGAAGAATTGAAGTTCTCCGACTCCATCAGGTCCCATATAGAACCGTTGGCACCAGTCCAGACTACAGACTCGCTGTCGCGTGAATCGCTCACCGTAATAGTCAACTTGCCATCAGCATAATCTAAACTGTATTTCTTGCCAGAGAGGCCTTCCACGGTGATGTCAGCCAAGTTGCCAGTCAGCTCACCTACCTCTGCCAGTGTATAGGTACCAGGCTGAGGAGCCGATGTAAACTCGAATACCGGAGCAGAATACTGAGGACCGTTCTCCCATTTCTTCTTCTCGATACTCATCTTGTCAGCCACGAGCTTATCTACATTCTCGCCGTTCACATCGAAGATGATGCGGGCACCGAAACCGAGCTGGAGATTGGAAGTAGTCAGCGTACCCACCTGATTCTTACCGCCCGGACGGATGACAGAACCATAGTCAGCCTTGATACCGCCCTTGAAGTTACCGCCGTTGGAATTCAACTCCGCAAAGCGGTTCAGCCATACCGGACTCTTCTCCATCGTTCCGTCAAACTGCAGCGTACCTGCCCATACATCAGTCTTGCCAGTGTAGGTCTGGGTTACGTTAGGAAGAACGAGTGTACCGTCGCCCTGCTTCACTAAGCGCATATTGCCAGAGAAAGCACCGCCAGTGAGGGTATGAGTATAGTAGGTATATTTGATTTCAGTATCCTTGACTCTGCACTCGCTCGGAGCCGTACCCTGCACCCATGAAGGAGCATTGTCGGTGAAGACAGCAGGAGCAGCACCATCAGCCACAGCTACCGTGGCATCGCCATTGGTAGAAAGCAAAGCGTGCTTGCCGTCAAAAGACTTGGAGATGGTAGAGGAAACCTCTTCACGACCCGTAGTGGTGAGTGGTGGAGGAGCTATCGTGATGCCTTCCAGTTCACCGAGGAAGTAAGATGTGTGAGGAGGCTGGTTGTATCCGCATGGCTGCCATACCATCGCATTGCGGTACTGATGATCGTACCACAGCGAGTAGTTGCGCCAAGGAGTCGGAGTGGTCGTGGTATAGATGCGGATATTGTTGCTACCCGTGCGCTCTATCACTTCCTCACGCCAGTCGCCGAACACATCGCCCTGGAAACAAGGAGTAGCCTTGGTTCCGTTGTTAGAAAAGGCACCCATAAGAGTTTCCAATGTTCCCTTTCCCGGCTTGGTGATCTCGGTATTATTGAAACACTCCTCCTGCAAGTCGCCATCCCAGTAGATACGGAAGTTCATGCTGAGTCCATTCATATTTCTTGTTACATGGTCATTGGTAATGGTAGATATCGGCGTATCATGCGCACTGTGACCTACGGCTCCCGGAATATCATTATAGAAATTACCAGCCAGGCAGCGACCATCATCATTGGTATCAGTCTTGCGATAATATATCTTGCTCGTAGTTGCATCACGATAGTTGTTGGATGGATTATCCTCATTACAAGCAAACATCTCCTGACCATGGATATAAGGATTAAAATCACTTACATGCTGAGCATCGCCATGACCGAGACCAGTAGTAGAAAGTCCCTTGCCATTATCGTCGATAACCATAGAACCGAATACGATTTCATCACGTCCGTCCCAATCCACATCGGCTACGATATAGTTGTGATAACCCTGACCATACCAAGGAGAACCCGCCTGGTTGTTGGTCCACTTCCAGCGAACATTCAGGGCATGAGTCTTAGGATCTACATCGTATGCGATAAACTTATGACGGGTATAGATACCACGACCCAGGAAGATGCTTGGATGCTTGCCATCCAGATAAGGAGCACCGAAGAAGTACTTACTGCTGCGATGACCATAGCCATCACCCCAAGCAGCCTTCAGATCAGTCTCACCTGCTTCCAGACGCTTCAGAGGATAATCTATGCACTGGTATGGTTTACCGGTAGCACCCTCGCAATACCAGAGGAACTCCTTACCATAATGGGTAAACCACTCTACGGAACCCGAAGCCTTTGGCTCACGATAGTTGGTCCAGGAAGTGCCGTTCTTTCCATCAGCACCAATGGTATAAGTAGTACCATCAGCCATGTGGACGGTAGAGCCTTCTTCGAGACGCATTACGACTTCTGCCTTGCCGTCCATATCCCAGTCGTAACCGACGATATTCTGCTCGTTGTTCTGGAAGTCGCCCATGTTAGGACCACAGTTCACCCACCAAAGAATCTTACCGTCCTGCTTCAGACAGGCCAGCATAGTATATTCCTGGGTCTCCACACCATCGATGGTAGGTCCATTCTTAGGATAAAGCTGTTCACCTTCCTGCTGGTTAGTGAACTTCATCAGAATCTCCAACTCGCCATCGCCATCCACATCGGCGCAGCAGGCATCGTTAGGGATATAAGTTGACTTCAGGGCAGAAGGATACTGGATTTTTACTTCCTTATAATTAGTATTGAAAACTGTTGCTTCCTTGGAAGCTGCCTGCTCTACCCCATTTACAACCGCCTTTACGGTATAAGTGTTGCTTGATGAACCAGACTTGTCTGTAAAGTTGGAAACATCGAGGGGTTCTGAGTTTACCAAAGTGCCATTTCTGTAAAGATTGTACTTTACATCATAGTATTCATCGGCCTGGATACGCCAAGAGCAGTACACACCATTTGTGGTTTGCACTGCAATGAGTCCACGATCTAACTTATCGGTAAAGCGCTGGGCATTTGCACCCATACTTACCAATAATGCCAAAGCAGATGTTGCGAGTAGTTTTTTATTCATTATGGTAGGTTTTATTATTTTTATTCTTGTTTATTGTTTTATTGTCGATTTCTATCGATTTATATCAAATATTGTCGATTATTGTTGTTTATTCAGGTTTAACTGATTTGTTGGCAAAATTACACATAATATTTGAGAAAGCATCTTTAAAATATGATATTTAACCTTATTATTTTGAGAAAAGGGAATAAAAATGACAAATTAGAAATGAGAAAGAAAAGAAAAGAGAAGAAGATAAAGAAAGGGATGCATCCCTGCATCCCTTTACTCGAAAATGATTGATTCAATCTCGGCAAATTATAGAAACCATAATTGCCAATGCGTTATCAATGAAACAAATTACTTAAGTTGAGCACCTGCTACAGAGAATGTCTTGCCATCCTTGACGATAACGACACCATTCTTGGTTACTACCTTCTTCACAGCTGAAGCTGAGGTCTCTGCTGTATTTACATTCTTGATACCAGAAACGCCTGGCTCAAAGCCCTTGTAAGTCATTACCTTTACATCGCAGAGAGCTGTATCGTAACGGAAGAGGTTGAAATTCTCACCTGCTACACAAACAGTTGTCTTGTTGCAGTCACCCTTGTCAGGACGGTCGTAACCACTACGAGTGTGAACGATGTAGAAGTTTGGCTTCTGTGCATCGTCAGATGTATATTTTGAATCAAGAGTCAAAGCTGCATTGGTAATCGCTGTGTTATAATATACGATACCCTCGAGTGGGAAGATGCTCCATGCAGAAGCGTCATACTTAGAATTGGCAATGAAGTCTGCAGTTGGAGCCAATGGAGCAAATGCTGTTGTTGCATCCTCAGGAACCTGAACATTCCACTTGGCATCATTAGTACCAATACTTGCCATATCATAGAAACCAAAGCCCTTCTTGGTAGATACATAGTTAGCTGCATCTGCCTCTGTGCATGCAGTAGAATTACCATTCGCATCATAACCATACATCTGGGTTGAATAAGCGCGGTCCCAGTGTGACTTGTTGGCATTATCAACAATCTCTGTTACAGTGAAGCCAGTCTTTGCTGCATCGCACTCCTCCTTAGACCAAGCGTAGTCCTTCTTATCAGCTACTACGTACTCAACGTTGTTTTCTACAGTTACCTTCTCTGATGGAGCGTACCAAGGCATCTCTACAGGGTGGGTACCATCGTATGAATAAAGTTCCAATGAACCCTGACCATCCAATTCAATAGTCTCACCTGTCAACACATTACCCTCAGTTGTCACACCACCAACAGTCTTCTTATAGTGGATAGTAACTGTAGGCTTCATCAAAGTCTCAGAGTTATCAGCCACAATCTGATAAACCTTCTTGTAGCCCTCTTCTACGTTTACAATTGAAGCAGATGGAGTTGGCATGGTAATCTGCTCGCAAACTACATCGTTGACAACCTCGTTAGACTTGTTGGTTTCGTCATCCTCAAGAGTTGTCCAAACATTCAACTGACCAGACTTGTTACAGAAGATAATTTTAGAACCACCTTCACCGCTGGTCTCCATCTCGCGGGTATCAATAGCATCACCATAAGCTACAGAGCACTCCTCACCATCAGCGTAAGCTGTACCATCAATGCCCTCAGCATCACCGAGCTGGGTCCAATGCAGGGTATGGCCCTCTGGGAATGTTACGTAATAGGCACGCTGCTGACCAATAGCTGCAAGCAAATCTACAGAAGGCTCCTGAGCGAATGGGCCCTCCGCCTCATAAGAAAGACCGATGTTAGAGAGCTGGTGTAAAGAAGTACCGTTCATACCGAATACGAAGATACCGGCACGATCCTCTTCGCAAGTATAGTTGTGAACACCTGTCTTCAAAGGATTTCCTTCTGCATCAGAAATGGTATAGGTAGCTGTATTAGCTTCAGTATTGATAACGACAGCAAACTTATAAGTAGTCTGGCTTGAGAGGGTAAGAGTCTCCTCTGTAGTCTGATTCCAGTCGTTCTTTGCAGTTGGCTCCTCGTTAATCCAAATAGTGTAATCACCATTAGCAGCAGCAGGCTTCTCACCTACTCTCCAACGGAAGAAATAGTCATCACCGTCGTTAACCTTGTACCAGTGATAGTTATGAGTACTTACACGAGTATCAGTAGGAGTACACATATCAACAGGAAGGAGCACAAACTCCATGTCTGCACGGGCAGCCATATTAGACATGTTCAAGTCCATCGTGAACTTGTAAGTATTATTTGGAAGAGTAGCTACATCGGTATTTGCCCATGCAGCCTCGTTCCAGAAGTAGTTGAACATACGTCCACCATTCTTCTTGTTCTGTACCTCAAGATATTCCTTACCTGGTGTTGAAGCAAAGTTGCCTGCATCCTGGACAATCCAACCCTCAGACATCTTATCAGTTGGCACCTTGAAGAAGTACTTGTCCATCACCTGAGCCTTTGCTGTCATTGCGAATACAGCCAAAAGCATTGCAATAAAAGTAAACTTTTTCATTGTTAAAACGTTTAGTTGTTAATAATTTGTATTTAATATTTTGTCCTATTCCCCAATCATCTGCCCACCCGAAGGTGGGCGAAATGATTTCGGACAGGAAATTCAATACTGTTTTTGGGGCAAGAAACCAGATACTTACCATCCAGGGTTCTGCTGGATAGCATAATTGGATTTCAAGATCTCGGTCTGAGAGAATGGGAACAGATTCCACTTGCTCTCCCACTGTCCATCGCCACGAGTCACAGCCACCTTATTATATATATAAGAGCCATCCTCGTTCTTGGTGATTTCCATGCGATGGATGTTCATGAACTTATCGCCATCCTCCATCCAGCGACGCACGTCATAGAATCGGTGTCCCTCAAAAGCGAGTTCCACACGGCGCTCGTTCTTGTACTTCTCCCAGAAAGCCTCGTTGCTCATACCTGTTGCGATGGCTGGCATGCCGGAACGCAGGCGGGTCTTGCTCGCCATCTTGGCTGCCGTCTGGGTAGCCGGTACATTCACGGTTGTCTGGTTGCCTTCTTCATCGGTAATCACTACTGCACCACTCGCATCAGCTGCATTGGCATTGCCGCAGGCCTTGAAATACTGGAAGAGAGCCTCTGCATAGTTCAGATACATACCGCCCATACGGAAGGTGAGCCAACCGTGAGGAGATGTGGTAGCTGCATAACCGGAACGACCACGGAGAATCTGATCTGCATTACAGAACTTCTTCAGATAGTAACCGGTTGTAGTAGCGTATGACTTTCCTGCAGCATTACCTGTACGGGAGTGATAACCACCCACATAAGTCTCGATAGTAGGATGCTCACTATTGTAATCGGCCAGATCATTAGGCCATTTTTCGCCATTCAGTACAACGGTCTTGGCAAGACGTGGGTCACGGTTGTCGTATGGCTTTGTTGCATCATATAAGCTGCTTTCCGCAATGCTCTTTCCATCGGTACACTCAAAGGCATCTACCAGATCCTGTGTAGGACAGTTGCCGCCCTGACCTGAAGAGTAACCTACTGGGAAGTTGTAGCCCTCGAAAGAACTGGAAGAAGCGGTGCGGCGGGCAAAGAGTATCTCCTTGGTACTGGAAGCATCTGAATAATACTCCGTGCCCCAAAGGTCCTCTAAGTTGGTAGCTAACCCGTAGCCCTTAGCCTCTGCTGCATCGATAAGTTCCTTATTGGCAGCCACGGCGATGGCCCAGAGATTCTTCTTCTCTTCTGAGGTCTTGCCCTGTGTGAAGAGCGGAGAGGCATGATAGATAGCTGCCTGAGCTTTCAATGCCAAGACGGCATACTTGTTGGCGCGGGCGGTCTCTGCCTTGGAGAGAATCATATCCGACTTACCTGCATAGTCTTCGATAATCTTGTCCTTGATATCATCACACTCGCTGATGATGAAGTTGAAGATTTCGTCGGCACTGGTTCGTGGAAGTGCTGTCTCCTCGGTACCTGTGGTATTGTGAACCTTGAAAGGTACACCGCCGTACTGGCGAACCAGGGTGTAATAGAAGTAAGCACGTGCCCAGCGAGCCTCATACTGATAATTGTTGTAGAGGAACATCTGCTTCTCATAATCGAGATTGAGCTTGAACTGGTCGAATTCAAGATTAGACCAGTTGTCTATCACCTCATTGCAGTAGGTAATGCCCTCATAAGCAGATTTCCAGATGGTCTGGTGAGCATTGACAGAACTCCAGTTGCCATTGAAGAAGTCCTCTACCGCATTGCCATCGTGGCTATATTCAGACTCATCAGTTGCAGAGGAAAGCATGGCTCCCGAAAGGTTACCCCAGTCGGTATCGATATCTGTGTATATCGTGGTCATCAATCCACCTACATATTTGAACGAGCGCTGGATGTATTCCTTGTCGTAGGCTGTATATTCATTGTAGTCCATATTACAAGAAGACAACGTCATGGCAGCCAACATAAAGCAAAATAGTTTTTTATTTACTTTCATAATCGTAATTCCTTAAATTTAGAATGTTACTGCAGCACCTACCTGAAGGCTTCTGGTAAGAGGCTGGGTTGTACCGTATGAAGCGGCATCTGCCTCGTCGAGATGATCAAGCGTGAAGAGGTCTGTTCCGCGAGCATACAACTTCACTTTGTTGATGAAACCTATCTTGTTCAACCATGCTGATGGCAGATAATAATACATCTCCACATAGCGGAGCTTGAGATAACTGCGGTCAAACATGTTGAGCGTGCTGTTCAAATTGTTGTTGGCATTGCTGGTTGCTGAGAGACGTGGGAACTTTGGATTCTCGGTATTGCCACGCTCTGCAGACCAGGAGTTCTCGTAAAGATACTGAGACAGCGTGTTATTAGCTACGGCTGAACGGTACAAGCCATTGGTGGTCTTGAAACCGGTCCACTTGCCTACGCCCTGGAACATGGCATCGATACCCCATCCCTTGTACTCTGCACCGAGGTGGAAGTTGTAGTAGAGGTCTGGCGCAGTAGTGCTGTAACCTATCGCCTTGCGGTCGTTGTTGTCTATCGTCTCGTCACCAGTCAGATCCACGTACTTTACATCTCCCGGATGAATGGTTGTGAAATTGTGGATTGGGTAGTCCAATTCCTTCATCTCTGAAGCTGAAATAATGCCATCGCCATTCAGGTCGTCACTCTTCTGGAAGAAGCCATCTGCGATATAACCGAATGCCTGGCCGTATCGCTTGCCTGTAGAAGAGGTATTGGCATAGAGCTGTGGAGCCTCTGCCTGATTCTTCACGATGGTCTTGTTGAGTGTAAGGGAACCACCAAGACTGATGGTGAGATCCTTGTTCAACTTCTTGCTGTAGTCTGCCGATACATCGAAGCCATGGGAATTGATGACTCCTACTGGCTCATAAGGAGCTGTCATACCGAATACGCTGGAGTAGCTGCCTGCTGTAGAATACCAGATATCATAGCGGTGCTGGTAGTAATAATCTGCAGAGATGTTCAGACCGCCAAAGAGTGTGGCATCGAAACCGACATTGAACTTGCTTGCATTCTCGTGATCGATATGCTGGGTCTTGGCTGTGCCAAGATAGGTATTACCCCACTGTGTACCTGTATAGGTTGCATCGAATGGATAGCTTACGCCGTTCATCTGATAGAACTGGTCGTAATAGGTCCATACGTCTCCGCCAGGAAGCACATCCAGTACCTGGTTGCCCCAGGAAGCACGCAACTTCAGGAAGTCAAGCCACTTCACATTCTTCATAAACTTCTCATTGGAGATGTTCCAGGCGAAAGATACGTTTGGAGACATCGCCCACTTGTCGCCAGGAGCCATACGGCTGGAACCGCTCTCTACCAGGGCTACATCGAAGAGAAGTCTGTTGTCATAACCATAGTGACCGAACAAAGAGATATTGTGGCGATAGACGGTGGTATTGGTACCTGTCTTGTCGTTGTACTCGTAATCGTACTTCAACTGGCCATATACATGATGCTTCTCAGAGAAGTTCTTGTCGTAGTTGAGCGCTGCATTCCATACGCAACGGCGAATCCAAGAGTTGTTGTTTGCACCAGTACCCATGTTGGAATCTGTACCCTGTACGGCAGAGAGTATTCCTTCGCCATCAGCAACGATTGAACCATTGGTTGGCACCTCGTAGTAGGCATAGCGATAGGTCTTGGAATGGTCTTCATAGACATTTGACCAGGTATCATAACCCAACTGAGCCTGAGCACTCAAACCCTCGGTGATGGATGAGAGATCCTGATCCAACACCAAGTCGGCATAGAGCGCACGCTGATGATTCTTATAGTAAGCTGCGCCCTGGCTCTGAGCCACTGGATTGGAAGTAGTATATACTGTATTTCCACCCCATACGGTCTCTGAAACCTTCACCGGGAATGCATTGGCTGGCACCTTATAGATCATAGACCAGAGGTCTGCCTGCGCACCTGGCTGCGACTGTTCTGTCAGCAAGCCATACAAGTGGGTATGCAACTTTGTTTTGAGGCCAAGGTCAATATCCATGTTGGAACGCAGTGTTCCACGAGTATATTTATTCTGTGTAGAATATCCGTCGTTCTGGAAATTCTTGATGAATCCCTTGTTGGTCAGCAACTGCACGTTGGTATAATAACGGAAGTTGCTGGTACCTCCCTTGAATTCAACATTGAAGCGATCGTTGTTGGAAACATTGCGGAAGGTTTCGTCAGCCCAGTTTACATTTGGATAATAGAGCGGATTGGAACCATCTCTATAGGCATTGATGACATCCGAGCTATAGACATCGCCAGCATTCTGATTATGATAAGCCTCGTTGACTGCTGATGCGTATGTAGCTGCATCTACCATCTTAGGCTTGTTGGTGAGGAAAGAGAACACGTGATCATAAGAGAAAGTCACGGATTTGGTATTGTACTTACCATGCTTGGTAGTAATCAAAACCACGCCGTTGGCACCTTTGCAACCATAGAGAGCCGTTGCAGCGGCATCCTTCAGGATAGATACACTCTCTACATCCTCAGCTACCACATTCTCGATGGCACGCTCTACGCCATCCACAATGAAGAGCGGAGTGCTGCCGCTGGAAGACTGGATGCCACGGATATAGAAAGCTGGATTCTGGGCATGGAAAAGACCGGAACCGTCGAGACTGACGAGACCATTGCCCTGACCCAGGATATTATTACCGATGTTGCGTGCGCCACGCTTGTTGACATCCTTGTTGCTGATGACACTGACAGCAGAAGTGGACTGCTCGCGGGTAAAGGTGCGGTTGGCACCTATATCTACGGTCTGGTCCTTATATGCCACAGAGTCCATGATGTCCTGCTGCGCCATTGCTGGCAGGCTCATGCCTGCAAGCAATGACAACATATATATATTCTTCGTTTTCATATACAAATTCATTTTAACTTAGTTAGTTCCCTGAGGTTCTTCTTACCAACCTGGGTTTTGTACAAGACCATAATTCTTATTGATTTCTGCCTGTGGAAGTGGATCGAACAACCACTTCTTCACTTCGTTGCTCTTAGGGTCCTGCGTCCAAAGATAACGGCTATTGGCTGTAATCGTCTTGATGCAACTCAGGAAGAACAGAGGCTGTGTAGATGACGGATCATTATCACGGTCACCTCCTACCCACGCAGCATTACGGCTCTGGAAACCATCGCTGGTCTGGATCAGACGATACTGCATCAAGCCGTGCAGTTGCTTGGTCATCCAGTCGGTACGCTTCAGGCGAACCATATCAAACCAGCGGGCATTGGTAAGTCCCAACTCTCTTACTCGCTCGTCGAGAAGTTCTTCCATAAACTCTGTGGAAGTCTCGCCATTGCTCAGAGTCACGTTCTGAATGGCAGCTGCTGCTGCGGTAGTTGCTGTATAACCCTTTGCCTTGCGGTAAGTAGAATTGGTCCACATTCTCTCCATGGTAGGAAGACCTACACGAGAGCGAACCTTATCCACCATAGCCACAGCTTTTCCTACATTGTTATCATCCTTATCCTTACGCATCACGAGTGCCTCTGCATACTGCAAATAGAACTCTGAGAGTGAAAGAGAAACCCACTGGGTTGGGAAGCGGTAAGAATCAGCAGATTCATCAGGATAACCACCTGCGCCCAAGTAATATTTGTTGAATCCATAACCAGAACCGAACATAGTATTCTGCTGGGTCAGGACACCTGTACCACCATCATTACCACTATACCAGAGTTCCCAAGGATAACCTGTCATAGAAGCGGTTGTCCAATCGAGGTTTGTATTCTGTCCGTTCACAATACACTCCTCATACAAGCGTGGGTCGCGTGTAAGAACTGTCGTAATCTGGCGGGAACCACTTGGCAATGTACCATCTACAAACATCGTATGCAATGATTTCTTGTTACGCGAAATCGCACCTGTGAATTTATTGGTTACGAAGTTGGTTACATAGATTGTAAACGAACCATCCTTCTTATATACCATGGTTGAATCCGGTTCTGTAACCACCTTGCCACTCACCTGCTTGTAAGTTTTCGTGGCAGCTTTATCCCAGTCGAAAGGTTCACCATCGCTCCATGAGAATTTCTCAACATATTCCTGTGTAGGACTATAGGCATTACGTGGTATTGACTTTGAATACCAATAGTGCCAGCAATAACGTCCTGCTTGGGAATTATCATTACCCTGCACACGTACAGAGTGTAAAATCTCCTTAGAAGCATTGAGGTAATAACCCTTGCGGTATGCCAGACGATAGTATGGCACCTTCTTGTCAGCATTGTTGGCACTGGCTGGAACCTTAGCCTGCTCCAACTCATATACGCCTTCCTTCTCCAACTTATCAGCGAAATCGTCGCAAGCCTTAGCAAAAGCATCCCAACGCTCCTGATATTTAGAATTGTCGGTGTACATGATATATGGCTTTACCTCGTCAGAAGCACCATCGTAATATGGCTTACCGTCCTTTGGATTGAGCAATGGAGAAGCAGCAAACTGAAGAATCTTACACTTCAAAGCCATCGCACCAGCCTTGGTCCAACGACCGGTCATCGTTGAATTTACGCTCCAAGGAAATTCATTTTCCTGGATAGCCAAATCGAGCTGCTCTACCATCCAGTTCACACACTCCTCTACGGTATTGCGCTTGAACTCGCCATTCACCTCGCCTGTCTCCAGAACGTGATCCATGATAGGAATACCACCGAAGTGCTGGAAAGTATTGAAGAAGGCATCAACCATGAGGCAGCGAGCCTCAGCCTTCAGACGATTCTTCTCGGATGCATCCATATCCTTTTCAGGAGCACGGTCAACATTCGCTAAGAAAATCAAACCAGAACGGATGGTCTTCCACTGGAACTCCTTGTCGTATGAATAAAGCGGACCGTCCAATCCATCTGAACGACCAATATTGGCAGTCAGAGAACCTGTGTAATACTTTGAATAGACAGCAGCTCCATTCCAGAAGTCATGCCAGCAGTCGGTCAGGGCGTCAAACTTACCTGTATATGGGTTACCAGCATGAGGCATGTTGGTACCACCATTATAATATGGCAAGCCATAATACTGCTTAGAGTAGATACCTACAAGAAACTGGCGTGTATATTCTGCATTCTGGAATACAGAGTCTATAGTAGCAGTAGAACTGGTCGCCTTGTCGAGAGAAGCATCTCCCACAGCGATGGTATCGGTACAAGCTGTGAAAGCTGCACCTGCTACCAACATGGCTACTGCACTACGAAATAATATATTATGTTTCATTGTTTCTTTGTTCATTATGTTACATTACCTTTGATTAGAAGCCTACATTCAAGCTGATGGTGTAGGTACGCTGCAATGGGTAAGAAGGAGCATTGGATGCTCTTGTCTCAGGGTCACCCCACTTGTAAGGAGTAAAGGTAAGGAGGTTGTATCCCGAAAGGGTTACCTCGCACTTGTTCATACCTATCTTCTTGAAAGTAGGATTGATGAAATCGTAAGACAGAGATACGGTCTTCAGACGGAGATACTTCGCATCTTTCTCCCAAAGATCTGAATTTTCATAGTTCTGCTCGGCATTCGCCCAGGTTGCTCGTGGATAGAGTGCATCCTGACTCTCATAGACTCCAGGTGTCCATGTATTGTTCACATGATATGAGAGAAGTCCACCCTGGGTTGTATTGGATGAACAGTAGAATGGCTGACGGAACACATCAGTAATGTAACGGCTTACATTCCATGCACCTGTGAGCTGCATATTGAAGGTGAGACGCTTGTAGTTGAAACCGAGAGTGAGACCTGCCATGTACTCAGGATCATCGGTATAACCATTGTCGCGAGTCATATCGTTAGGATCAATCTTACCATCTCCGTCGAGATCCACATACACACAGTCACCTGGCTGCAAGTTGGTTATGCGCTGCTGAGGGAATGGGGTTCCAAAAGTCTGTTCATACTCAGCCTTGGTCTGCTCTCCCTCATAGTACTTCCAGAACTTATACATTGAGCGGGCACCGATACGATGACCCTTTGCCAACATATAGTCGTTCTTCTGAGGCTCTTCCTTCATCTCGATGATCTCATTCTGGTTGTAAGAGAGATTCAACTTACCCCAGAAACGGAAATTCTTACCGATCTTGTCATTGTAGCCGAGAGACAGTTCCCAACCCCATGCCTTGGTCTCACCTGCATTGGTATATGGCATGGTGAAACCGATAGAAGATGGTACGGTTGCATCGCGTACAAGGATATCAGTACGATGCTCACGATAGTAATCGAAGGTTGTCTTAAAGCGGTCGCCAAAGAAATACAGGTCGAAACCATAGTCCTGCTTGAATGCCTTCTCCCAACCGATATCTGGATTGTTCTTGATAGACTCGTAAGCACCTGCTATGGAAGAGGTTCCCTGTACAGTACCAGACTGGGCATTACCGAAGAGATAACCGTATGTATCCGCCCAGTTGCTCATATTATTGACCAATCCATAAGAACCGGTGATATATGGGTCAGCAAGATACATAAATCGGATTTTATCAAAAGTCTTATCATTACCTACGAGACCCCAAGAGGCACGGAGTTTGAAGAAAGAAGCTATCTTGGAAATTGGCTTCCAGAACTTTTCCTCACTGATAATCCAACCGATAGAACCAGCAGGAAAGGTACCGAAACGGCGACCTGGTGCGAAATTCTCAGAACCATTGTAACCCATGTTGAACTCTGCCATATATCTGTTGGCATAGTCGTAAGTTACACGACCCACAAGACCTACGTAAGAACGAGGTACATCCGGATATGAAGTATAAGAATAATAATACTGCTTAGACTGGTTGTAAAGCATCAGAGCATTCACGGTATGCTTGCCGAATACACGTGAATAGTTGAAGCTACCCTCCAAGTACCAGTCACGTGCCTTACCCTGAGATGCTGAGTAAGAAGGATCGGTATCATTATCGTTCTGGCGATATACAATATAAGGAGTACCATCGGCATTGTAGATGACATTGCCCTGCTCGTCGTACTGTACGAGTGGGTTGTAAGTAGCCACCTGACAGTTACCCTGCTTGCTAATCGTATAAGCAGAGTTGTAAGATCCCTTCGCCTTGAAACTCAGACCCTTAGTTATGAAATCCAACTTCTGGTCGAGCACGAGGTCCATCTGTATCTTGTTGATATTGGTCTGCATGAAACCCTTACCATAGTAACCCATACCGTCACCTCCTACAAATGGCAATTTCAATCCGTCAGTATAATCGGTAGTACAATAAACCAACTTGTTATCAATGATACCAGGACTTGAGAAAGGAGTAGCATAATAAATCTGCTTGATCAGACCTGCTGCACCTGAACCAGTATATGGCTTGTCGGCATTGCTCACATTACCAGCCACATTGAAAGACAATGTTGTAGTCTTGGTAGCCTTGAGGTCGAGATTAGAACGGTAGTTGAAGCGATGATACTGATAACCGAAGTCATAGTTAGCACCAAACTCCTTGAAGAGACCATCCTGAGAATAATAACCTGTAGAGATGAAGTACTTCACGCGGTCTGTACCACCCGAAATATTCAGGTTGTGCTGCTGCTGGAGCGTCACATCCTTCATGATATACTCTGCCCATCTCGTATTAGGGAAACGGATAGGATCAGAACCTGTAGCAAACTTCTGAATGATGGCATCAGAGAAACTCTTAGAGAATGGCTTCTCTGCCATATAGGCTTCCAAAGACGCATATTTACCATTGGCAACCGCTAAATTTGCAGTCTGCCAATAGTCATTCTCTGACATCTGATTATAGAAATTAGCATACTCTAAAGAAGAAGCCTGCTCTACCATCTTGGTAGGTGAAAGTGCTGTCCAAGAAGTAGATACGCTGATTTTGGCCTTACCCTGTGAACCACGCTTAGTAGTAATCAGGACAACACCATTGGCACCACGCACACCGAATACGGCTGTTGCAGAGGCATCCTTCAATACGGTTACACTTTCGATTTCATTAGGGTCGATATCTGCCATCGTACGCTCTACACCATCCACCTGGATGAGAGGCTGTGAGTCTCCCCATGTAGCCTTACCGCGAACGAAGATTTCTGCTGCATCATCACCTGGCTCACCGGAATACTGAACGGTAGTCACACCAGAAAGCTGACCACCCAGCACATTGTTGACAGAACCGACTGAAGTACGTACCAAGTCATCGCTCTTCACACTGGAGATTGCACCGGTCATGGTTACCTTCTTCTGCACACCATAGGCAACCACCTCAACGGTATTCAGAGAAACGGCACCAGAAGTCTTCATCTGAACCTTCATGCCTTCCTTGGCTGCCACGATACTTTCGTCGTAACCAATATAGGTAATCTTGAGTTTCTGACCCGGCTTGACGTTGATACTGAAGTTACCATCCATATCGGTAATCGTACCTTGTGATGCACTTCCGCCAACAACCAGTACGGTCGCACCAATCACTGGTTCGCCAGTCTCATCGACCACCGTACCCTTGACAGCCTTTGCCTGCTGCACGTTCAGCACCTCAGCATGAGCTTGCCCCCCCACGTAAGGGCTGAGCATAAGCGCTGAGCATACCAAAGCAAATGGCAACACAGACTTTTTCATCATTTTGTTTTGTTTGCTCATATTTTATATAGGTTTTATGTTCTGTCCAATCCCCTATATACCCAGAAGTCAATTTGCTTAATGACAGCTACAATATTCATCTGATAGCCTCAAATGCTATGGCAGAATGATTTTGAAATTGCATATAAGTTTCATCTTCCTTTAGGCAACGAATAGGTTCATCTTGTACAAAGCTAATTAAGAATGCTCTTGTCTTAGTCGATCACTAATCTTGTTTTTAGCTTACCACCAATTCATTTTAGTTGATCACTTCACTATAAGCTCTTGATTTAGTTTATTCCTAACTTCGTTTAAGTCTTGTTTTAGAATTATTTCGGTTGCAAAAGTACAGAATCGATTTATTTTGCTACCTTAAATTTTGATTATTAACCCTATTTTTTTGATAACAAACCTAAAATATCGAATTCTATTTCTTAAAATTGCTTATATTATAATATATAAATAGGTATATTAGAAACGATAATCATAGAAAAATTCTGCATTTCCTTTTTTTTTAGTAACTTTGCAAAAGAAACAAGTTACAACTACCATTTATAACGAAATATCTATGCAAACAAGTAAATATTTGCTCGCCTCAGAACGGGATGCACAATGGGGGCTCACCATCAGCACTATCGGATATGAGGTGATAGAGCCACACGACAGCTACCCTACCAAGGGACATGCTGACGGCTACTATTTTGATATCAACAAAGGCAGAACGCTGGATGAATTTCAGTTGCTCTATCTGACAGAGGGCGAAGGTGTTTTCCAGTCAGCCCACTGCCCAGAGACCGTCATCAAAGCTGGCGACATCTTCCTGTTGTTCCCTGGCGAATGGCATACTTACCACCCTACTCAAGGAAAAGGATGGAAAAGTTATTGGATAGGATTCAAGGGAAGAAACATTGACGACCGAGTGAAGCATAATTTCCTCTCTCCAGAGAAGCCAATCTATCACGTGGGGTTTAGCAACGAAATCATCAATCTATATGAGGAAGCACGATACATTGCTCAGGAGGAAGCAGCATACGCCCAGCAAACCTTGGCAGGTATCGCCAACCATCTCATCGGCCTGATGTACTCCTTGGAGCGTAATATTGAATTGAATAAAGATTCAAAGCATGTGGATATCATCAATAAAGCCCGTCTTCGCATCCGCGAATCATTGGAAGGCAACCTTACCATTCAGGAGATTGCGCAGGAACTCGGCATCAGCTATTCTTCCTTCCGCAAACTCTTCAAGGAGCACACCGGTTTCGCACCTGCCCTTTACCAGCAGAATCTGAAACTGCAGAGGGCAAAGGAACTGCTTTCCACTACCGATGATAGTATCAAGGAGATAGCCTACCGCCTTAATTTCGAGTCGCCAGACTACTTCTCTTCAAAATTCAAGAGTCAGACGGGCATGAAGCCTTCAGATTTCAGAAACATGAACAGATAATTCAGAAAAACAGAACAGACTATATCTGAATCATAATAAAATACGTAACTAACATTTATCAACTCATAATTATCAAATGCTTATAGGCTGCTTGCAGAACTAAAGGTTCACAAGCAGCCTTGTCTTATTCCAGCCCATTGGATTATTCCCTTTTATCCATACACCCCTTTAAGCCTCCCATTCTATGATCCTTCTTCCATCACTTTCCTCAAAAACATCCATCACTTCCCCAATTTTATACTGCCGCCAAATATCAAGGGCTGAAAATCAAAATCCCTTGTTGCATTTCACGATTTAGGTCTATCTTTGCACCGAAAATTTCAACAAAGACTTTGAAGTAACACATAAGGAACTTCGGAATCAACAGAAATTAAACTTAGAAATCAATAACATTAAATTAGACTTAAAAACCTAACAAAATGGAACAAAAGAAATACTTCTTTGCAGTGGATTTAGGTGCCACCAGCGGAAGAACCATTATCGGTAGTTTATCAGATGGGAAGTTCAATCTGGAAGAACTGACACGTTTCGACAACCATCTCATCGAGACGGGCAATCACTTCTATTGGGACATCTATGCGCTCTATCTGGAAATCATCAAGGGCTTGAAACTCGTGGCTCAAAGAGGCATCAACATCCAGAGCATCGGAATCGACACCTGGGGATGCGACTTTGTATATGTGGGCAAGGACGGAGCCATCCTCCGCAACCCTCTCGCCTATCGAGACCCACATACAGTGGGCATGATGGAGAAATACTTCGACGAGCAAATCAGCAAGGAAAAGGTATATGAAAAGACGGGCATCCAGTTCATGAACTTCAACTCCCTCTTCCAGATATACGCTATGCGCAAGGCTGGCAATGTGGCTTTGGAGAATGCAAACAAAATACTCTTTATTCCGGATGCGCTGAGCTATATGCTTACCGGTAACGCTATCTGCGAATATACTGTAGCCTCCACCTCGCAGATTCTCAATCCGATGACAGGCGACCTCGACCAGGATCTTGTTGAGAGTCTCGGATTGAAGCGCGAACAGTTTGGAGAAATGACAGCACCAGCTACCATCATCGGTACACTCACCGAGGAAGTACAGAAGATAACTGGCTTGAATGCAGTACCTGTCATCGCTGTAGCAGGGCATGATACTGCCAGCGCAGTAGCTGCCGTTCCTGCCAAGAATGAAAAGTTCGCTTACCTCAGTTCTGGCACTTGGAGCCTCATGGGTATAGAGACTCAGAAGGCTATCATCAATGAACATAGCTATGAACTCAACTTCACAAACGAAGGCGGTATCGAGGGCACTACCCGATTCCTCAAGAATATCTGTGGTATGTGGATCTACGAGCGTTGCCGTAAGGAATGGAAAGATGCGGCAACTGCTAATAACAGTGACCAGACTTGTCTGGGACATGGTGAACTGATTGCTGAAGCAATGAAGCAGCCAGCCTTCCAGAGTATCATCAATCCAGACGATGCTGTCTTTGCCAACCCATCCAGCATGGTAGAAGCTATCAAGCAATATTGTGAAAAGACCGGTCAGCATGTACCTGAGAGCTACGGCGAGTTCTGCCGCTGCATCTTCGAAAGTCTTGCCCTTCGCTACCGTCAGGTATTCACATGGCTCAAAGAATTTGCAGATTTCGATATCAACGTGCTCCACATCATCGGTGGCGGTTCTCTCAACCAATACCTCAACCAGTTTACAGCCAACAGTTGTGGCGTAACAGTACTTGCTGGTCCACAAGAAGGTACAGCTATCGGAAATATCATGCTGCAGGCTAAGGCTTCCGGCTTGGTAAAGGATATCTGGGAAATGCGACAAATCATCGCCAACTCTCTGGAGTTGAAGAAATTCGAGCCACAGGACAAGGATGCTTGGGATGCAGCTTACGAGAAGTTTTTAAAGGTAAAAAAATAAAAAGGTAAAAGGGTAAAAAAGTAAAAAGGTAAAGAAAGAAATAAACAATAAAAGATTAACAATATAAAACTTAAAGACAATTATGAAAGCAGATTTGATTTTGAAGAATTACGAGATTGCAAAAGAGCGCTATGCTGCTCTGGGTGTAGATACCGACAAGGCTATCGAGACATTGGAGAAAACTCCTATCTCTCTGCATTGCTGGCAGGCTGACGATGTAGTTGGTTTCGAGCGTGGCGAGGCTGCTTCTGGCGGTATCCAGAGTACAGGTAACTATCCTGGCAAGGCGCGCAATATCGATGAACTCCGACAGGATATTGAAAAGGTAAACTCTCTCCTCGCTGGTACCTTCCGTCTCAATCTCCACGAGATATATGGTGAGTTCGGGGGCAAGCAAATCGACCGTAACGAGGTAACCGTAGATCAGTTCACAGGTTGGATGCAGTGGGCAAAGGAGCAGAACATGAAGCTCGATTTCAACTCTACTTCTTTCTCTCACCCATTGAGTGGCAACCTCACTTTATCAAACCCAGACCCTGCTATCCGTGAGTTTTGGATTGAGCACACCAAGCGTTGCCGCCATATCGCTGATGCAATGGGTAAGTTCCAGAACGATCCATGTATCATGAACATCTGGGTACATGATGGTTCTAAGGATATCACTGTAGAGAAGGGACGCTATCGTGAGATTTTGAAGAACTCTCTTGATGAGATCTTGGCAGAGGAGTTGCCTAACATGAAGTCTTGTCTCGAAGCTAAACTCTTCGGTATTGGCTTGGAGGCTTATACCGTAGGTTCTCACGACTTCTACGCTGGCTACTGCGCTAAGAACAATGTGATGTACACCCTCGATACAGGTCACTATGAGCCAACAGAGAACGTATCAGATGCAGTTTCAGCACTCCTGCTCTTTGTTCCTGAGTTGATGCTCCATGTATCTCGCCCAATGCACTGGGATTCAGATCACGTAACACTCTTCGACGACAATACCCGCAATCTCTTCTCTGAGTTGGTTCGTGCCAATGCCCTCGACCGTGCTCATATCGGTCTCGACTACTTCGATGGTTCTATCAACCGTATCGGTGCTTACATCATCGGTGTACGTGCTGCCCAGAAGTCATTGTTGCAGGCATTCCTTGAGCCTCTCGACACCCTCCGCAAGTACGAGGATGAAGGCAAGCTCTTCCAGCGTCTTGCTCTCTTGGAAGAAGAGAAGACATTGCCATTCGGCGCTGTATATGATTACTTCAACCTGAAGAACAACATTCCTGTTGGTGAGGAATACATCGCTGACATTGAGAAGTACGAGGCAGAAGTTCTCGCTAACCGCAAGTAGGTGAAGAACGAAGAATTCAATAGTCTTATGTCTAAAAAAGCATTTGAATTCTTCACTCTTCGTTCTTCACTCTTCACTTTAATTATACAATTATGGAAATATTAATAGGACTTTTAATCATAGCCGTGGGTGCCTTCTGTCAATCCAGTTGCTATGTACCAATCAACAAGATCAAAGATTGGAGTTGGGAATCCTACTGGTTGGTACAGGGCGTATTCGCCTGGTTGATACTGCCCTTCTTGGGAGCTTTATTGGCTGTACCAGACGGACATTCTTTCTTTGAATTGCTCGATGGTAACGGATTCAACGTAGCGATGACCATGCTCTTCGGTGTACTTTGGGGCGTGGGTGGTTTGACTTTCGGTCTCTCCATGCGCTATCTCGGTGTGGCCCTCGGCCAGAGTATCGCCCTCGGAACCTGTGCGGGTCTGGGAACCATCATGGGACCCGTTTTGCTCAACATCTTCTTCCCAGAGATGAATGCCTTGTCTTCACTCACGCTCAGCGTGATACTCGGCGTAGTGGTTACCCTCGTGGGTATCGCCATCATCGGTGTAGCAGGCAGCATGAAAGCAGCATCACTGTCAGAGGAAGAAAAGAAGGTAGCAGTCAAGGACTTCAACTTTCCTAAGGGTCTCGCCATAGCCCTCTTAGCAGGTTTCATGAGCGGTTGCTTCAACGTAGGTCTTGCCTTCGGCAGCGACATTCATTTCGGCAGTTTCACTCCCGATATGTACAAGACACTCCCTGCCACTTTCTTCGTGACACTGGGCGGTTTTGTAACCAATGCCATCTACTGTTTCTATCAGAATACCAAGAACCATACTTGGGACGATTATCAGAAACAGGAGGTATGGGGCAACAACCTTCTATTTTGTGCCCTTGCCGGTGCCTTGTGGTACAGTCAGTTCTTCGGTTTGTCATTGGGCAAGGGATTCCTCACAGAATCACCCGTTCTCACTACCCTTTCCTTCTGCATCCTGATGGCTCTCAATGTGGTATTCTCCAATGTATGGGGCATCATCCTAAAAGAATGGAAAGGCTGTTCGGGCAAGACCATTGGCGTGCTGCTGGTAGGTATATTAGTACTCATCGTCTCTTGCTTCTTGCCTCAGCTTATCTGATGCAGATAAATACCTATGCCATCAGAAATCAATCGTATAGCAATTTGCATTTGTATAACAAATAAAAAACATAGAATAACATGAAACGTTTTGCATTCAAGATGTATCTCAAGAAGGGATGCGAGAAAGAATATGCCAAGCGCCACGCTGCAATTTGGCCGGAGTTAAAACAGATGATCAAGGATCAGGGTGTAAGCGACTACAGCATCTTCTGGGACAAGGACACCAACCTACTCTTTGCCGTACAGAAGTGCGATAGCGACACCAACAGTCAGGACACCACCAACGTGGATCCTATCACACAGAAATGGTGGGATATGATGGCAGACATCATGGAAGTCAACCCAGACAACTCTCCTGTCAGCATTCCACTGGAAGAACTCTTCCACATGGATTAAAGTCATATCTATATTGCCCAGATTTGGCTCACCTATTTGGGCACTTGTTGACCATCTCGTGAGCAACAGTTGCTCGTCTCATGTTCATCGGTTCCCCATCACGTGATCCCCGAGGGACCGCTTGAAGGTCATGGCAGACTAACAGCATATAACAATAACCCCCGGACATTTCACAATGTTCGGGGTTCATAATCTTTACTCTTAAAACCTAAATTCTAACCTATAGCATGTGTCGCATAACACATCAAAACTAAAATCTACTAAACCATAGTTGTATGTAAATAAATAAATGTATCTTGGTTTATATATGTATTTGAGGATACTATATATTTGTTACAATTTAAATAATAATGAAGACTTGAAGCGACAATTATCGAGGGAGATTGAAAGCCTTAGTCATTTCAGCCATCTCCTCTTGACTCATTCCATCAGGCTCGAATCCCATGCACTTGGAATCAATGTAGATCTTCGCACTCTTAGAGAGCACGTCAATCTGATCGAAAGCATCCATCACATCCAAACCCTTAGCAAAGACGCCATGTTTCTCCCACATCACTACGTCGTACTCCTCCAATTCCTTCAGAGTCTCTTCAGCCAATTTCAGACTGCCTGGCAACTGGTAAGGAACGATACCTAAACCGAGCGGACAGAAAGCCTTGGTCTCTGGAATCATACTCCAGAGCAAGTTGCTCAACACATCCTTGCCCATAAAAGCTTTGTTGTGGCTCATAGCAATCAACTCGATAGGATGAGTATGAACAGTAGCCTTATAGTTGCTTCCCTTCTCGATCAAACGAGCATGAACACTCAAGTGACTTGGAAGTTCAGAGGTAGGCATTACAGGATTATCTGCGATAATTACATAGCTGGCGCAATCGTCTAAGATACGGATGATAGAACCATTATCCATAGGCCAGCGAGCCAAGTCGCGCATACGCTTACCAGTACCCTTGCAGAAGAAATAACATCCCTTCAAGGCTGGCAATGCAGTACCAATCTGCTTCACCTCACTGATGGCAGGCAAAGCCTTGATTTCGTCATCCACCAAGTCGGTGATGTTGACAGTGATATTACCACCATTACGTTCAGCCCAACCGTTTTGCCAGAGATATCCAGCAACTTCGGCTATCTTATCGACCTCCTTTTTCAAGGCAGGACGACCTTCTAAAATGCTACTCATTTTTAAATAATATATTTATTTGTTTTTAGTCATATTTAAATTCGAGTGCAAAATTAAAGATTTCTCTGTTTTGCCTACCTTTGGTTTTGATATTTTGGCTATGAGTTTTGGCAAATACCATTTTTTGCAGTCATTACAGTCAGGAATTATAGTCACTTACTTTTTAGTAATGAATTCCCTATCTTGATACACATTTTTACTTTTCTGTACACAATAAAGATAAGATAAAGCATTCACCTGCGCTGCATCATCAGAGACCTTACTCAATCCCAAAACTTGACCAAATTCCTGATGGATTAATTTCTGTAATTCTACTGGCTTAAATGATTTCTTGAAATCATGCCCAATATTTATACGAAAAGATAATATTTCACCAGTACGTGGATGCACTGTCTTCTGAGAGGAAACACCAACCTTTCCCATGTCGTAAGACACTAAAAAAGGTACAGAGGCTGCATCGATTCCTGACTTGATGGAATTCAAATGAATTCTCAATTTAACTTTTGCCTTTGCCAAAGATTCATTCCATGATAAAATTCCCTTCTGCAAAGCCTCTTTATACTTATTAGGAACCAGACTATCAACATAGACCATACAAGCACACTTCGGCTGTAGCCTCATCACCAGAGAATCATCAACAACCGTATAAGGATTCTGTGAATAATCCTTGAAATGAATAGTCTGAATATCCAGACCCTCAGTAGCTAAGCGTATAGGCATATCCTTCTCCGGTAAGAGTCGGAGACAGATACTCAAATATAAGGGTTTACTTCCATTCGGCAAAATAATAGCCATACTGTTGAATGCATACTGCTCTGACTCCGCCTCATGGTATCTGACCACCTTCAGCACAACTTCTTCTCTTCCAGAAGAGTTCCCCTTCTGCGGTGAAATAACTTGAACAGAATTCAACTTACTCATATCTGGGTCCAACGAACGAACATCCGGGTACTGTGAATAACTCACCCATTCTTTTTCACCCTTCACAACATCAGTAATATCAATAATCGGATTGCCATCTTGGGATATAGCGACTGCAGGATATTCCACACCAGCAACAGGCACATTAGAAGCTCTGAATGCATCCCAGTATGTACTTTTCCTATCCATGATGCGCTCAGTGTAGAACGGTTGAAGAAACTCAACGGTCATCGAATCTGGTATGGACAAACGCACTACACCCAATGAATTGACAGAACGGTTGATCATACCAAAGCCATGATCTATCTGCCCACTTACCTCTATCTCACGACCGTTCCACTTTCTTGGGAATTCCATATAAACACGATTACCTTCCTGATAAACAGGAAAAGCGCCATCCGTCTTTTTCATATTTTCCGATAAGAATTCAGCAAATGGCTTAGGAACAACTGTTTGTTTTTCTTCTCCCATAACCTGTAGCAGGCTAAAAGAAGAGAATAAGAAAAACATAATTAAAAAGCTTTTATAATGTTTCATCATTTGATTATGAGTCAATATTAAATGATATTTATATCTTTTTCTGGTCTAAAATAGAAGACTGAATATGCGCCAGGATTACCAGTTCTTATAAGCAGTCTCCATCTTTTCCTTCATCGTTTTCACATCAGTCAATAGCGTCTCCAATGTTTTGACAAGAATCTCATCCTTCTCTTTTGCCTTGGCTTTCTCTATTCGCTCCATTGCATAATCGAAATGCTGTTGTTGCTCTGATTTAAAATGTTTGATTTCCTTCTTTCTATCTACATGAAGATGTGACATGATTTTGGAATCAAAAAGCCAACTGGGAGGAGTTACCACATAATCTTGCAAGAATTTCAAGACTTTTTGTGTATATTCAGGGGTATCATAATGATTATCACCATAATAATAACCACCCAGATGTGCAAACACATGACCAGTCCAGAGGTTATAATGCTCTATCAAAGCCTTATACCGACCTTCCATCACTTGCTTTTCCAAGTTCGTTTTCGGATTCCAGATATCAAGAGAACATAAGTATTTGAGATTTTCGATACCACAACTGTTGATAGCCACATGGTCATTACCCAAGTCTTCTTGTTGCGAACGGATATCCCGAGCGTCATAGAAAGCTAATTCTGGACATTCCTTTTTCTTTTGCTCATACCATTTCCATCTGGCATTTTCTTGCTCTTCTGGTGTATTACCTTCAAACTCCCGATACCCCCATTCTATTGCCCAACGGTCGTATTCACCCAATTGAATACGGCGATTGCGAAGCGCTACATGATCACCCGGACGAAGAGCATAGTTGAAACGTACATAGTCCATAATAGAACTACCCATACCATGCTTGTCCAGATAATCATTATCACGGAGATTTTCTATAGAAGCATGGCTACTACCACTATGATTGTGCTCTAATCCCAAACTATGACCCACCTCATGGGTTATCACCATCTTCAACAGCTCACATTGCAATGACTCCGGCAAGATAATCTTACGAGCCTCTGGATCAACAGCACCACATTGAGCAAAATACCAATTCTGTACGATATTCATCACACTGCTGAATACCCCGACATGACAACCGTTGATTTCTCCGCTTCTTCCCTCACAAGGTGTAGGTCCATAAGCATTACTCGTGCCCGATATCTTCCAGGAGATATAAGGATATCTGCTATCATACATACAGAAATCAGGATCTTCCTTCGGTGTAGGTGCCAAACGGGCATCAATGGCATTTTTAAAACCTGCCTGTTCGAACGCAGGACGCCATTCACGGACCGCCTCAATGATACACTTCTGATACATCTTCGGGAACTGCCGATCTACATAGAAGATGATAGGATGCACCGGTTCCACCAATTCTCCCCTGCGATACCGTTCTCTATCCTCAGGACGGATTTCCAATCGCCAACGTTTAATGACAGGAAGGCGACTTCGGATACCATCTGTAGAAAGCACAAACTTGTTGATTTCAAAAAACGATTTTCCGTCACCACGTTTCACAGATATAGGTTGTTTAGGCATAAGACTGATACAGACTCCAGTTTCCCAAATGCCCTGATAATTCTGGATTGGCTTACCAGGAAGAGGCATTGCTAAATTACTGTAGGTGCGCGACATACGCAACAGAATACAATCATTTTTCCCTTTCACATCGAGGATGCGGTCTTTTTCCTTATTCCGCATACTGATCTTCATGTCGTAATAAGCAGGTTCCATACCAAAGAGGGTAAAGTTCTTCAATGTATTTCCTATCTCTATAAGCGTATGCCCATTGCTTTCCTGTATGACAGGCAAACGCTTGTAGAGACGCTCCTGCGGAGTGAGCATCGCTATCTTAGAAAAAACACTTGTAGAATCTGCCAGTATCCACTTATGCTGCGGATCCGTCATATACACCTCCCCATCTTGCTTACGAAGCGAAAAGAAAAGGGGGCCGATGAGGTCACCTGCATAACCATACTTAGTTTCACTACTTCGGTTTGGATTTTCGGGAGCACTCAAAATGGTAGTAGTAACACTGTACTCACGGCCGAAAAGTGAATCAGGAATCGACCAGTACATCTTACCATCAGACTCAAAAGTATCAAACATTCCTTTTGTCAACTTCGCATCAGCAGGAAGAGTACCAACAAACGGATTCTGCCCGCTCGCTATGAGCGAGCAGGCAGAACTAAATACTATAGATAATAATATTCTTATTTTCATCATGGATTATTCTCAGTCATTAGGAGATTATCTCAAAACAAATCTTGAGATTATTCATAATTATAAGAGATATCTACAATCTTGCCAAATCTATTATTTGCATCCTGGAAAATGTAAGAAGCATTTTCACTCCTATCTACATCACCCGCAATAGTCAGTTTCAATTCACCCAGCAAACCCTGACCTGCAGAAGTATTGATACCGAATCCGAGAATCATGCCATTACCATTTTCTGCATCCTCAGGGTCGCGGAATTTCAGGCAAGCAATCTTGGCATTAGCATCAGCATCATAACTGTAGATTTTCTCAATCTTCTGACGCTCCATATCTATACGATACACGCTATTACCAGCAGCCATGAAAATAAAATGGGCTGAATATGCTTGAGAAGCTGCAAATTTGGCAGTTTTCAAATCGATGGAAGGATCCAGATCGATTGTATATTTTCCTGCACAAAGCGGATCATCCGCATTGCTGAAACGGAAAACAGTAATCTGTGAAGCCCCTTCACTTGCCATAACGGCATAAGCATAGTTACCATTATCTCCACCACGCAAAATATCAAGTATCTGCAGAGACGCATCTACATTGCTTGGATCAAAGGCATAATTGCCGTCGGCATCCTCAGACAAATCACGGAACACCAATGGCTTTTTGTCCTTCCATTGGGAACCCTTACGATAATACTGAGAATAGTAGTAGGATGTGCCGAAATAATCCATCATAGAAGAAAAAGCACTACCGATGCGGAAGCGATGAGTTGCTGGATTATATGCCAGGACATAATTACTGAAAGTAGCAGAACATGTTGGTAGAAATGCTACTTGTTCTTCCTCACCATCGGAATTAACCTGCTTATCATATACGGAATAAGGAACACACCAACCGTCATCGTATGCGAAATAAGCCTTTTTGTCCGTCACAAACATCTCACCCTTCTTGTCCATTTTGTAATAAGACAAATTGACTGGTACATTGTTAAGTGCATTCTCAAACAGAATTTTATTAGTACCATACTTCATGGTGAGTGTACTTGGAGAATATGTTGCAATATTCTTATCCGTGGCAATTGTCAGGTTGGCAAACTTCGTTCCACCCATAGAACTATAACCATAATTACCCTTGGCAGCAATAGCCAATGGCTTACCCTCAAGAGCAAAAGATTCACCAGTTTCTGACTTAAACACATCAGCATAGGCAAAGAAGCCATCTGGATTACCCTCAATAGCTCCTACAATGCCCTTCTGATCGGCATCTTCCTGAAGCACAAACCAAGCAGGATTCAAAGGCTTGACTACAGCAACCTTGCCCAACTGATACCATTTCTGACCTGAGGTCTTATCGGTAACAATGAGCATCATACCAATACTCTCTGGATTATTTGGTTCTACTACTACCTGACAAATCTTTCCTATAGAATAATCCGTATAGTCAGCAAAACGCATAGAACCAATCTTAGCATCCGGCTTCAATTTTTTCCATTCAAAAGTAAGATTGTCCTCATTCTCGGCAAGAGTTTGTGTCAACTCAGGCGTCAACGTAACCGTTGCAGGGTTCTCCTTTGGCATGCGGATTTTTGCCTCAGGGATTTCCACCTTCATATCATTCACTGCATGATAATCATAGTTACCCTTGTCATCATAGCAGCTCTGGACGAGCGTCATAGACACCAAGCCCAGAATATATAAATATATTTTTTTCATGATTTACTCTTTTTTTATTCTTCTTCATCTGGGAAGATATCGTTACCATTTTCATCAAGTATTGGACCATGCTCCGCTTTATAAGTCTTATAGGCTGCATCCAGTTGCAGGATGGCAGCATTAGCCTCATCATCATCGTATGCATAACCATCAGGAGTAATGAAAGAATCAAGTGTTCTTCCCCATACGTCCATCATATAGCAATACTTGATAGGACTGAAGTCACCTACACCCAACCAATACCAGTCGCTCCATGTCTTAGGCTCTGTAATATCCCAAACGTAGTTGACCTCTACCGAATTATCCTCTACAAATCCTTTTTCAAACTGATGGTTTGGATTAGTAAGATCAAATTCCAGATTACAACCATAGGTTTTTCTACCTGTCTTATAGGCAGGACGCTTAACCTTGAAATATACATACTGGCATACAGTATCAAGAGCCGAATAAGTATATTTGTCATCCAACTGAATGTCAAGGGTATTGGAATAGGAGTTGTTTTCTGTCTTCTTGATGCAGAAATCACGATTGGCAGTAAGTAAATCACCCATAATTCTCACACGTACACTATCACGGCGATAAGGGTCTGTTTTCATCTTCACATAGTCGCTATCGCGCAATTCACTATAAATTGTACGATAGTCGAAGTTGATGCGAGCTTCCTGACTGTACATGTCAATTTCTTCTTTCGAACAACTGGTGAGACTCAAGAACAGTGCCAGCGCCGACATATAAAACAATATTTTTTTCATATTTTTCAATCTCCTTATTTTGTAGTATTATTGCCAAAGATCTTTTCATTGTCTGGCAATGGCATCTGATATTCTTTACTGGTCATATTGGCTACACCACAACCATAGTAGGTGGTATAGTGATGAGCTTTCAGGAAGAAGAACAACTGACCTTCAGCATAGTACTCCTTGCGATATTCTTTCATGATTTCATTGATACGACGAGTCTGCTGTTTGTTTTCTTCAGAAGTAACATCCTTATCATCATAACCCAATGTATGAATTTCATCGCTATATGGAATACCGCGTGAAAGTCTGACTGTATTCAGAGCCTCAGCACTCGTTTCTGCATTTGCTGCACACTCAGCAATGATATAGTACATCTCCGGTAAACGAATCAATGGAATTGCATCTGCACCGCTATATAAATATGTATTAGCCAAAGGAGCCTGATTATACTTCAGACAGAATGCATACTGATGGCTCTCGTCCCAGTTGAATGCTACAACATTCTGGCGCCAGTCAGAAGTGATACCTTCATACACCTTAGTAAACATATCTGCAGTCATACCATAACGCTGCTGTACACTTGTATTTTCCATATCCATACTGTTGCTGATAAGCGTATTGTTCAACTGATTTACAGAGAGACCGAAAATCTGCTCACCATAACGGATGGAATTGTAATTGGATGCTGTCTGACTCTTATACAGAGTAAAGTACTTGTTGGCATTGATAACCTCCTGAGCATACTGGACTGCAAGATCGTTCTGACCAGAATAGCAATATACACGAGCCATCATTGCCTTGACAGCATAAAGATTCATACGAAACTCACGGTTTGAAAGGAAATCTGTACGCTGATCTATAGCTGTATGGAAATCACATGGATCATTATCTTTCAAGAGAGCCTCTGCAGCCTTCAGGTCTTCCAAGATTTTCTCTACCACCTGATTAGCAGGCAAAACCGGTGTCGGTTCTTTATCGTATGTAGTCTTGTATGGAATAGCAGCATCTGTTGGATGCTCACTATAAATAGGACCGAAAAGACGCAAGAGATCAAAATAGATGAAAGCACGCAAACCCAATGCTTCTCCCTTGATACACTCATAGTAATGTGGAGTCTTCAATACATCTCGATGGGTCTCAATATTCTGCAGCAGATTGTTCAGGTTTGCCACTACATTATACATCTCAAGATAGAGATTATCCTTCTTACTCAAAAACTGGTTGGTATAATCGAATACAATAGCCTGGTTGTACACGCTATTTGTATTATAACCAGGATAATCACAGTATAGACCCGCCAACTCATCCAGATAACCATATTTCATGTCACCTGCATAAAGATTAGCAGTACCCAACTTCAGGTAAGCGCCCGTAAGGATATCCTTGAATCCTGACTCCGACTCAAACATCTTGTCGGCAGGGATTCTGTCCTTTGGTGATACATCAAGCCAATCATTGCAGGAAGTCAAACCTCCCATCAAGACTGCGAACACCAATATATAGAAATATTTCTTCATAATTATATTCGTAATTTATTGATTAGAATGCTACGTTCAATGAGAAAGTAAATTGGCGGGAGAATGGATAGTCGAGACCACGCTCACGCTTTACCGATGAGAGGTAAAAGAGGTCTTCCATGGTGAAGCCCAACTTAGCAGATGTCAACCCCCAGTTTTTGAGGAACTTAGTATTCTTGGTATCTGCACGATAGTAGAATGAAAGGGTGCTGCCCTGGAATACATTCTCATCCATCACAAAACGGGAGGTTGCCTTGGTACCCTGACCATGTGGGTTGAGTGCACGGAACTGGGAATGGTCACCAGGCTTTTGCCAGCGCAACTGTGTCACACGACGGTCGGCATTGTAAACCAAATCGGCATTCTCTACCTTGTCAACCAAAGTCTGGTTATATACCTGTCCTCCAAACTTATAATGGAAACTTACATCCATTCCCCATCCCATATAAGTAAAGGATGAGTTGATATAACCCTGCCATGTAGGCTCTGTATTACCCATTGGTACGGCATCCACACCACTATAGTTGGAAGCACTTGTCAATTCTCCATTACGCTTTACGAGAACTTCATCGCCAGACGCTGGGTCTATACCGAGAGAAGGAACAACCCAAATACTGGACATAGAATAACCTTCCTCATAACGTGGTAAAGGACTGTCCGTCAGATTCTTGGTACTCAACTCGTTGATATGGCGCATAGCCTCTGAAATTTCTACGAGTTTATCCTTGTTGTGAGAACCATTTACGGTAATTGTCCAATAAGACTGCTTAGCAGCATTACGGTATGGGATTCCTGAGAGACTGATTTCCCATCCCTTATTCTCTATCTTACCTACGTTCTCTGGATAACTGGTGAAACCGACAGATGGAGCCAATGTCACATTGGTCACCAAGTTATTGGTTACCTTGTTATAGTGTTCGATTCTTGCTGTGATACGATGATCGAGGAAACCCAACTCCAATGCAAGGTTGGTATTCTTGGTTGTCTGCCACTTCAGATTCTCATTATGCATCGCCATGATGTCTGCACCTGTACCATCAGAAGACAGATAAGGCAGAAGCAATGAATAGTTATAGTAGCTATGAGCCTGATATGGTGAGAAGCCCTGCGCACCAGTTGTACCATAAGTACCACGGATCACAAAGTCAGAAAGCCATGGAATATCCTTGAAGAAAGCCTCCTTCTTTACATCATAACGAAGACCGGCAGACCAGAATGGTGCCCATCTATTGTTGGTACCAAACTCAGAAGAACCATCCAGACGGACATTGAAATCTACAGAATATTTATAAAGATAAGAATAACCGGCACTGAGCACCCAACCGATAGAGCGACTTGTATTCTCGCTTCCCGTCACCTTATCATTGTATTTCTTACCGAAGAGCAGGTCATCCATATTATCATTTGGGAAACCAGTCACATAAGTTCCATAAGAATCAGTACTGTTCTCAAGAATACTCATGCGGGCATTGGTAGTAATGTAATGATCCTTAATCTGCTTATTCCAACTGGCAGTCAAATCCACGCCCCAATTGACAGCCTCATTCTGTGTACGGCGATAATCACCTTTCAATGTCGGATCTGTAATTCCATCAAAAGCAGTATGCTGTGCAGGACGGAACACGTCATGATGTCCCACACTCTTAGAGAGTGAGAAAGCACCTTCAAAACGAAGTTCATTGGTAGGATTGTATTCTACTTTGAACAATTCACGCACAGAGAAGTTCTTGCTCTTATCCTTGCTGTGGAAAGTTGTGTTATAAAGTGGGTTAGGATAAGAGGCGGTAGCAGAGTTGGTGGCAGAGAAATCATCAAGCATCTTCTTCATGTTACCATTCTCGTCGTATGGAGTCAGATATGGATTCAATTTTGTGTATTCGCTAAAACTTCCATAGTTAGACTCATTAGCAGTAGAATTTTCGAGAGTGATACTGTTTTTCAACAATACCTTCTTCATGCGATACTGGAAGTCGAGCATACCGGTAAGTACATCACGACCACTATTTTTCATCACACCAGGTGAGTTATTGTAACCAACATACATACGATAACGCAAAGCCTCATCACCACCCTCCAAGGTTACAGTATGACGCTGCTGTACGGATGTACGCAATGGCTTGCTGAGCCAATATGTATCTACACCAGAGAGAACGTTTTTAAGTTTAGACTGGTAGAGATTCCATCTATCAATCGTTTCACCACCATCAGTATAGACTCCAGCCTTATATTCTGCATCCAGTTTCTCACGAGCATTCATCAGATTATAGCCTGTCAGGTCTGGTGCCTCGATGCGCATCTCACCACCATATGTAACCCAAATTTTACCAGGTTTAGGAGTTTTACTTTCGATTACAATAACTCCATTTGCTGCTCTGGAACCATAGATAGCAGTAGCAGCAGCATCTTTCAAGACAACAATCGATGCGACACGATCAGGGTCGAGGTCAGAAAGAGTCTGTACGGAGATTTCAAATCCGTCCATGATAAGAAGCGGCTGATTGGCATAAGTCTCATATTCTCCCTGTACAGCCTGTACATCAGAAGATGTCGTACTCAAATCCATACTGGCACCACCACGCATACGCATATCAGGAAGACTGTTTGGATTTGAACCAGCCAGATTATTCTCCATGATATTCAAACCTGGAGCCATTGCTGCTATAGACTTCGCAATATTGTTTGTACTGAATTTCTTGAGATCTTCTCCCTTGATAGTTACTGCCGAACCCGTAAAACCTTCTTTTTTACGGTTGAACATACCAGTAACCACCACATCATCAAGGTGCTTACTGTCTGATTGCAGCGTTACCTTCATGTTAGCAGAAGGGGTTGCAAAAGTCGTTACCAAACCGATATAAGAGATTTTCAACTTGCTATTAGCTGGGACGTTTGACAACTGGAAACATCCGTTTTCATCTGTTATAGCTTGTGCCTGTCCACCTCCTACCATAATGCTGGCGCCTATAACAGGCATACCATCTTCGGCAGAGATTACGACTCCTTTTACAGTAGAGAGGATTTTACCCCCCCACTCTTTTGCATTTTGGTTTGTTCCTGTTTGCTGTGCCCTGGCATACTGCGCAGAACCCACAACAGAGAGCATGGCCAAAGTTGCAATCATCATGTGATTTTTTCTCATGAACCTTGTCTTTAATAAATTATACTCGTTGATATGTTATTATTTTCTCGTTGACTTATGAAAGTGACCAATAGATTTTTCTCAGTGCAAAGGTAATATTTTTTAGGAGAAATCAAGCAAAAATTCCAAAAAAAATAAATAATTAAATAAAATTAATAAAAATCGTCTACATTATTCGGTTTTTAAGAATACACAAACAAGTTATTTGCTATATCGAAACAAGTCATTTAAGGGTCGCAAACAAGTCATTTAAGGGTCGTAAACAAGTCATTTAGAGGTCGTAAACAAGTCACTTAGAGGTCGTAAACAAGTCATTTGTAACCAGTAAACAAGTCACAGAAAATCTTTGAGCAATTAATTCGAGAACAAATAAGTTTACAAAATTACCCAAAAGTGACAGTGACACCTATTTTTCAACTTTTATTTTATGCATTGGAGACACTACCCTCCAATTGGATGTCTCCCTTTGATTATCAATCTTTTATATATTTTCGCGCGGTAAGTCATATAAATATACTCTTCAAAAGTGTCACCTGTCACCGTTTTCTGCTGAGCCCTTTATTGGAGCCAGTTTATGGGGTGACACCTGTGACACGAGTTTTCTGTATCCTGCGTCACCTTTGTCACCCACACGACACCAAGAAAGTATTTTACATTATTTACCGTAGGCTTTCTTTTTATTCATATTTCTCTTAATTTGCTGGAATTTTCCAATGCCAAGCGAATCAACTATAATTGTGATACGAAGCTTTTACCGACATGACAGTTAATCTTTGTAACCGATTTGTAATTTTCTGCAAACGTTTTCGTAACTTTTCGAAAGAAAATCGACAGAAAATATACACTTTTCATCAATTATTTATAGTTTTGCAGCCGGTTAAAAGATGATTCAACAGTAATTCATACTGCGATATAAACAGTAAATGATACTGCTCCAAATCGACACAAACTATAACACTATACATAAAATTTAAATTTCTAAGAAAATATGAAAAGATTACTTACTTCACGCATTTTAACATGCTTGATTTTCCTGACCATCTGGGGAAGCAAGACTTATGCACAGGGTAGCATAAGTAGCTATATTGCTGGTACTGAGACTTTTGAGATTACCAGCAACACAAGTATTCCTAAACAGAGTACAGAGTACCAATACTATGCCAGTGCTAATATCTCTTTGTTCATTGGTGCTGATGAGGTATGGGAAAATCCTAAATTAATAGGTAGCAAATACTACCTCAGTTCTCAAGGAAATCCTGGCATCCAACAAGATGGCAGTTCTAATGTTAATCAAATAGATGCAGGTTTTGATGAAACCAAAAGTTGCATCGCTCTTCCAAACACTGGTAACTATTTTCATTTTCTGTTCCACACCAAAGGTAAAATCAAACTTGCCTTTAATGTGAACTATGCAAATCCAGGAAATAAATATCTTTATATAGAGAAACCCACGAAAAATAATGTCACTTTAACTAATAAAGGTAATAACTATACTACAAAAATAGGCATTAGCTCTGAAAAAACGCAGGTTACTTCAACAGGAACAACAATTACAGAACCACTATCAGGTGACAACAGATATTTTAAAATAAATGCCTCAGATGGAGACCATCCTATGGTTGTAGAAATTGACGCAGAGGCTGGCGAAGAATATTATATCTGGATGTATAAAGCCTCAAATCCGCAACCGCCCTCATAAGATGACACAGAGGTCAAAAAGGTAGCGAC
>ERZ773165.104-NODE-104-length-73456-cov-18.502486_pt1 | contig 73456 bp, 45 predicted proteins | sample MGYA00581003_ERZ773165 | MGnify/ENA primary metagenome ERZ773165 (study PRJEB29015, sample SAMEA2737817) | human gut metagenome | biome: human gut; feature: human-associated habitat; material: faeces | place: China | collected 2012 ... | reverse complement strand
GTGTATAATTGCCATCTCCTTCGAAATAAACAATTTTGGAAACATCTAATCTTAAAAGTTCCGTCTTTGTATTGAATACAATGAATTGACTTTCCATATTTATCATTTACTTCGCTGACTTGTTCCCAGAAGTAGCTATAGCCATTAAGTTTTCAATGAAAAAAGCGTGGGACTATTGTTCGGTCGCCGAAATAGAGGTTGTGGAAAGACCTTTCAACTAGCAACTAACAATAGCCCACGCCAAAAGGTATATCGACACCTTCCCCCTACAGAGAAAAGGATGCAATAATCCCATAGCGTGAGCCGTATTGCTGTTCGTCATAGTTGAATTTTGAAATTTCCACATTTCTATTTCAAGACTAACGTTCAATACGCTCATTCATTTGAGTCTTCATCGCAGCCGTTCTTTTCCGCCTGCTCCAACTCTGACCGCAAAAGTAAGCTATATTCTTGATACCGCCAAACTTTTAGCGATGTTTTTTATCCCGAAGGACAAAAAAGGCATTGAACGCTGCCATTGCCGAGAGAAAAATACTTCCACATTTCTATTCCATGGCTACAATTCAATGCCCTATGCCTATATACCATCCCTTGCAAGAAGGTAAACAACCAGTTACGATTATTTTTTAGTTATCGTTCCTTTTCTGGCATTCACCGTAAAATTACCAAGAGATGTCTTGACTTTATAAACGCTATTCTTTGATGATACCAGCTTTGCCGACATTCCCATAAAGCTGACGCCGCTATCCTTCTTCTCTATGGTGTACTTTCCAAAAGGAGTAGCTACGATGATGTGATGCTTGGTGTTATCAACCACACCATACACCGTGCCGGATGGTGCCTGCTTCACCTGCTCGGCTACGCTCTTTACGGCATTTGCCACATCGGTATTGTTACTCTTTGCAAAACTGGTTGTGGCGGCAGCTACTATCATCATCAACGAAATCATAATCTTCTTCATATCTTATTACATATTAAAAGAGTTATACTTCATTTTCCTCGTTCTACGAATCATTCTATCGTTTCTCGATTACGAGCGCAAAAGTAAGAAGATTATTTCTATCAGCCAAATATCCAAACCTACCTTGTATGAAATGCCATTCTGTATGTACCAAATGACAAAAATGTAGATTCTAACTTAAAAGTGCACCAGTCCTAATAATAAAAAAGGATGAATCATTAACTTATGACACACCTTCCGTCAATATTTATAACCAAATTTCATATACCTACAAATATTGAATATAGCGATAAAAATAAGGGGAATGAGAGGCAGGAAATCCCCGTTTTCTGCTCTATATTAAGAACAAGACCTATAGTTGTACGACTATAAAGTTACAGTTGTACGACTATACATGCTATGGTTGTACAACTGTAGAGTTATGGTCGTACAACTATAGGGGTTATAGTCGTACAACTATAGATTTTCCTCAATGGCATCTTCTTGTCAAGAAATCTCAAACGTCTGATTACCAGTAAGTTCCTACATTTCTTCATATTTACGATATTCTCAAAGAAACAATAAGCGTCTGAAAATACGAGAATCTTAGGCAAGCTAATGTAAAGAAAACTCGTTCTTTATAACGCCTCAGCTTCGGGAAATTTTTACAGATCACCTACTTCATTTTCCACCCATCTATCGTTCCAGTCTTCGATGAGAAGTTGCAGCCTATCTGATAGACAGGGCGGACACATCAAAATGCGTTCGCCCTGCTATCAGTATCAATGGAAATTCGCTTGCTCACCTTTGTTGCCACAAATGCTATCATTAACCCAAGACAAGCAGCTATACTAATAGCCATGCGTAGCCCAGAAACTTCAGCAAGCCATCCAATGACAGGAGGACCTACCAGGAAACCGAAGAAGCTGATGCTCGACACGATGGTGATGGCGATACTCGCCTTGACAGTGCCCAACTTGCCCGCTATGCTGTAGCAGATAGGCACCGACGACGAAATGCCGAAACCGACCAAGAGAAAGCCCAGAGTGGCTGTAACAAGGTAAGGCAACAACGTGGCGAGAAGCAGTCCGCACAAAATCAGCAGTCCGCAAACCTTCAGCACTCTGGCGGCGCCATAGCGCGTCACGAAACCGTCGGCCAGGAAACGTCCCAAGGTCATGGCACCCATGCCTGCCACATAACCTGCACGGATGAAAACCTCGTCGGGCTTCACCACCGAAGTGAAATACACGCCACTCCAGTCGTAGACTGTCCCCTCACAGAACATTCCCGCAAAACCCATCAGACCCAAGAGGAAGAGCACAGGGTCGATGGTTCTGAACGAGAACTTGGGCACGTCTTCCTCCTCAGCCCTCGCCTGCTCGTCGTTCACCAGGAAGTGGAAACCAGCAGCCAGGATCAGCAGACTCAATGCCAGCACCGTTCCGAAATGAGCCTCTATCGGCAGAACCGTATTGGCAAACACAGCACCCACGATGCCGCCAGCAAAACCACCCAGACTCCAAAGGCCATGAAACGACGACATGATGTTGCGGCCATACAACTTCTCCACTAAGCACGCCTGTGTGTTGGTGGCAATATTCATCAGGTTCGCCATCATGCCGAAACCCACAAGAGACAGCGTAAGATGAAAAACCGTGCTGCTGCAGCCCATAGCGAGGAGCACGGCGGCATAAAGCACCTCAGCAACCACCAACATCTTCTTGCTGCCCAACTTGCTCACCAGCACGCCCGAGAAACCCATCATCAACAGTTGTCCCAAAGGGATGGCGAGCAGAATGCTGCCCAACTGGCCATTGTTGAGATGCAGCAGATGTTTCACATCCGGAATACGGCTTGCCCAACTGGCAAACACCAGTCCCGGTACAAAATAATAAGCTGCCACAGCCACTCGCTTGCGAGCCAAGTCACTCAAATCACTCATTCGAAATGTCATCCTATATATCTTTTAACATGAAACTTAAAAACGCGGCTGCAAAATTACGAAAAAATAAACTTTCATCCATCGATTTTTTCCCAAAAAGATAATGCCTTGTCAAAAAATAAGTGTAACTTTGCCCTTCGAACAACAAGAAAATCCTACGCAAGCATAAAACCTTGCCAGTACAGAACAAATAAAACTAAGCGAAATGAAGAAACAAATCCTTGCAGCAGCCCTGCTGCTCCTCGCCCTCACCCTGCCAACACAGGCAGCCAAGAGACAGAAAACCAACACCCCACAGCAACTCACCTTCCAGCACCCCTGGCAGGGCAAACGAGTGGCCTACTTCGGCGACTCCATCACCGACCCCAACATCAAGGCATCAAAGGTGAAATACTGGGGATTCCTGCAGCAGTGGCTCGGCATCACACCCTACGTCTACGGGGTGAGCGGACGACAGTGGAACGACATTCCCCGCCAAGCCGACAAACTCAAGGCTGAACATGGCGATGACTTCGACGCCATCCTCATCTTCATGGGCACCAATGATTTCAACAATGGCGTGCCCGTAGGCGAATGGTACACAGAGACTTTCGACAGTGTGAAAGTAGCACGCCACAAACCTGGTGAAATGGTGCAGCGCCGTCACCGCCACTTTGCCATGGACAAGAACACGCTCAAGGGCCGCATCAACATCGCCATGTCGAAACTCAAGCAGATGTATCCCACCAAGCAAATCGTTGTGATGACGCCTGTCCACCGTGCTTATTTCTGCTCGGGCGAGAAGAACATCCAGCCCGACGAGATGTATGAGAATGCCCGTGGTGTCTTCTTCGACGAGTACGTCAAGGCTGTCAAGGAGGTAGGCAACGTGTGGGCTGTTCCCGTCATCGACCTCAATGCCCTCTCGGGTCTTTTCCCTCTCTACGATGCGGGCGCACAGCTCTTCAACAAGCCCGACACCGACCGTCTCCACCCCAACGATCCGGGTCATGAGCGCATGGCAAAAACCATCCTGTATCAGCTCACCTCCCTGCCCTGCGTTTTTTAGGTTTCCATCTTTCTTGGGCTCTTCTTAACACCTTTTGGGGTCATAATAGACGACCGGCGCCTGTCATCTATTGTGACCTCCCTTGGTCTTAATTGACGACCTCGCGGGAGCATGAGTGCAGGTTTTTCTTCTGCAAAGATACAACAAAAAGCAACTTTTTGCAATAGTTTGTTCGGACTTTGTGCTAAAAAGTGCCCATATTTTTAATTTTCATACTGAATATCAAGAAGTTATAAAACACAAGAAAATGACAAAATGACAAGATTAGCACAAAGTATCGAAGACAGGTTGAGGTAAAACCTTGTCATTTTTGTCAAAGTCATTTTTGTCATTTTCAAAATAAAAAACACATTTTGTGCTCTATAAAGAATATATATATAAATATATATTTATATATATATTCTTTATAGAACTATTTTTCTATTTCCAAAATCGAAAATGACAAAAATGACTTTGACAAAAATGACAAGATTCAGATAAGCTAATATTCAGTAAAACTATATTACATTTTTACGATATTGCAACTTACAGAATATTGAGTACAATACATAACAAGGAAATCATTCTGAGTTGCGATTTTATGCATAAAAGCCCAAAAATATCAAGTCAACACCTTATCCTATTTTTGCATAGATTTTTGCATATTACCTGATTCTAAAGAGAAGCAACTTGCATATTTATTTAACCACACCTAAAAACCAACATGCATAAATATGTAAAACTACAGATAGGAGTGAAATGTATAAATATACATCTCAAAAAACGAAAAGGATTCAAAGGCAGAAAATAAAGTAAACAATCGTGACAAATCAGATTTTTCCATCAGCAATTCTATTTGTCAAAAAACTGAACTTTCGCATGTAGCTTAAGTACGCCCTGAAAGGGCAGAAGCTCTTAGCCCAGGGCGCTGCCCTGGGCTAAGAGCTTCTGCCCTTTCAGGGCGTGCCAACCGTACAGGTCGAATAATTTTAGTCAAGAATTAGAGAATTAGAGAATTAGAGAAGCCATTTCCACGGCCATCGAGCGATGTTTCTCTAATTCTTGACAGTAAATTCCACCTCAACTTTCGCAAATGGAGAAATAACTGAAGATGAAGAAGCGATTATCTTATCACCTTCACCTCGCCATTCTTGCTCAGTTTCACAATGCTGGAAGGCGTGTGGGGCTTGTGCTCCTGGCGGCGGGTCCAGCAAACATAGTCGACAGCCTCCAGAATTTCGGGCGAAATATCACGATAATTCTGTGCCGCCGGCTCACCACTCACATTGGCGCTGGTGCTGACCAAAGGCTTCTGGAAGCGGTAACACAACTCCTTGCTGAAAGGCTCGAAGGTGACACGCATGGCCAGACTGCCATCCTCTGCCACCAGATTGTTGGCCACGCCCGTAGCATCGTCGAGGATGACGGTTGTAGGCTTCACAGGCATGGCGGCATCAATAAAGTCCCACGCCACCTGAGGCACATTACGGAAATAACGCGCCATACGGTCAGCGCTGTCTACAAGACAGATGAGCGCCTTGGAATCGTCACGACGCTTGATCTGATAAACCTTTGCTACTGCCTCGGCATTGGTGGCATCGCAGCCGATGCCCCATACCGTATCTGTGGGATAGAGTATCACTCCACCCTTTCGCATGCACTCCACTGCATTCTTAATGTCTTCTTGCTGTGTCATAATGCTGATATTATAATATGTATAATGTTTCTAAATGGTTTTATACTGCTCGATGTCGCGCATACCGTTGAGGAAGTCGCGTGCCTCCATGCGCTTCTTGCCGCTTATCTGAATGGTGTCAAGCTGCAGCCACTCGTCGGCGCAAGCCACGAGCAGACTCTTGCCCTCTACACGGAGCGAGCCCACAGCGATGCCTTCTGCCAGTGCCTTGCCGGTCTTCGTAGTCTTGAAAACCTTCAGCACCTGAGCCTTGCCGCCCTCCTTCTGGATCTCGGTCCATGCGCCAGGATAAGGCGACAGACCGCGGATGAAGTCGTACACCTTCTTGGCTGGCTGGCCGAAACTGATGCGACAGGTCTCCTTGAAGATTTTGGGTGCATGATGCAGTTCCTGCTGTTCTGCCACCAACTCGTCCTGCGAGATGGAGTCGACGTTGCCATCGGCAGCTATCAGCTTGTCGATGGTCTTGAGCGCGATACCGGCACCGAGGTGCATCAGTCCGTCGTAGACATACTCCACATCGGCATCGTCGGGAATAGCGAAAGGCTCCTGCATGATGATGCGTCCGGTGTCGATGTCGTGATCGAGGAAGAAGGTGGTGACACCAGTCTGCGTCTCGCCATTGATGACAGCCCAGTTGATAGGCGCTGCGCCACGATACTGAGGCAACAGGGCGGCATGCACATTGAACGTGCCGAAGCGGGGCATGGCCCACACCACCTCGGGCAGCATGCGGAAAGCCACCACCACCTGAAGGTCGGCACGGAAGCCACGCAGCTGCTCCACGAACTCGGGATCTTTCATCTTGACAGGCTGCAGCACGGGCAAGCCTTGCTCCAGGGCATACTGCTTGACAGGAGGCGCCTGCAGCGTGTCCTGATGGCGTCCTACGGGTTTGTCGGGCTGAGTAACCACAGCCACCACATTATATCCGCCTTCTACGAGGCTCTTGAGGGATTCCACCGCAAACTCGGGTGTTCCCATAAAAACGATTCTTAAATCTTTCTTCTCCATAAAATAACATTTGAAGTTAAAATCAGCAAAGCCGAAGAAATCTCCATTCTTCACTTAAGTTATTCTGCCGACATATCGGCCACAATCTTGCGATACACCGAGTACACCTTGGTACGGCTGATGTAGCCTACGAGCACGCCGGCTGTGTCGACCACAGGCAGCTGGGCCGCATCGGTCTGGTCGAACTTCTTCATCACCTCGTCCATCGGCTCGTGATCGGAAAGTACTGCCGATGGCTGCAACATGAGCTGTCGCACGGTGAAACGGTTGTAAAGCTCGGACCGGAAGATGATGTGACGGATGCGGGTAATATCTATCACTCCCAAGAGTACACCTCCCTTGTCGACCACTGGCAGGAAGTTGTTGTTGCTGCGGCTTATCTCAGCCACGAGTTTGCCCATAGGCAGATCGGCATGAATGGGATGATAGTCTTTCTCGATGACACTCTGCATGCTCATCAGCGTGAGGGCCGCACGGTCGATGTGATGAGTGAGCAGCTTGCCCTCTCTTGCCAGTCGCAGGGCGTAGATGCTGTGGCTCTCGAAGATGCTGATGGTGAGGTATGACGAGATGCAGACGATCATGAGCGGCATGAAGAGCTGATAGCCTCCCGTGAGTTCGGCGATGAGGAAGATGCCCGTAAGCGGTGCATGCATCACACCCGTCATCACGCCTGCCATACCCATGAGCGTGAAGTTCTGCTCGGGCACGTAGACACCTATCTCGTTGGCATTCCAGAAGCGGGAGAAGAAGAAACCCGCAAAACCGCCGATAAAGAGCGAAGGTGCGAAGGTTCCACCACAACCGCCACTGCCATTGGTTGCCGATGTGGCAAACACCTTGGTGAGGGTGACGAGTCCGATATAGACGAGCAGCAGATGGCTGTTGCCATAGAAGAGCGAGTTGCTCATCACCTGCCCCCACTCTGCCTCTGTCCTGCCCTTGAGCAAGATGTTGACAGCCGAGTAGCCCTCGCCATAGAGCGAAGGGAACAGGAAGATAAGGCTGCTCAGGATGAGTCCGCCCAAGAGGAGTTTGGCATAAGGATGCTTGCCCAGACGGGCGAACATGCCCTCGCAAGCCGACATGGTGCGCATGAAGTAAAGGCTGACAAAGCCGCAGAAGATACCCAACAGGATACATACCGGCGCACGGTCGAGCACCCAGGGCGAGGTGAGCGTGAAGTCGAAGAGCGACTTCGAGCCCATCAGAATATAGGTGAAACAGGTGGCTGTGACACACGAGATGAGGATGGGCAGAAGCGAAGCCATCGACAGGTCGACCATCAGCACCTCGAGCGTGAAAACCAGTCCGGCTATAGGTGCCTTGAAGATTCCGGCAATGGCGGCACTGGCTCCGCAGCCCACCAGCAGAATCATCGTCTTCTTGTCCATGCGGAAGATCTGTCCCAGATTGGAACCGATGGCCGAACCGGTAAGCACAATAGGCGCCTCGGCTCCCACAGAACCGCCGAAGCCAATGGTGATGCCAGAAGCCACCACCGACGACCAGCAGTTGTGGCCGCGCAGCTTGGAGTTCTTGGTAGAGATGGCGTAGAGCACGCGGGTAATACCATGCGAGATATTGTCGCGCACCACATACTTGATAAAGAGCGACGTGAGGTAAATGCCCACGATTGGGAAGAGCAGGAAGAGCAGGTTGTACGTGTTCTTGACAAATCCCGATGTGAGCAGAATCTGTATCTCGTGCACGATTCCATGCAGGAAATAGCCTGCCACCGAGGCGAGCACCCCGATGACAAAGGCGAGGATGAGTGTCATCTGGCGGTCGGAAATATGTTCCTTCTGCCAGGCCACCATCTTGTCGACCCAACTTTTCCTTGCTTCTAAAATATCGTCATCCATTAATATATATATTATCCTTTATTATTTTATCTTGGCACAGATTACGCGGATTACACGGATTTTATCTTCTGACTGCCACAACGCTTTCACCAAGGAATATGGCATCAGCCTCTGTGTTGTCCGCGCCTCATCATTCCTTAAAACTCCGAAGTGAAATGGAACCTGATATGTTCGAAGTCCTGCTGTGCCATGCTGAGCACATAGCCCGAGTCGGCGAGGAACACGTCTCTGCCCTCTATGTCCTTGGCCATGTACTGATACTTGCGCTTCTTGAAGTTCTCCAGCTCCTGCTCATCGTCGGCCTCTATCCAGCAAGCCTTGTGCAGGTGGACAGGTTCCCAGCGACACTTGGCGTTGTACTCGTTCTCCAAACGATATTGGATGACCTCGAACTGCAACTGTCCTACGGTTCCCACGATGCGGCGGCCGTTGAACTGGTTGACAAACAACTGTGCCACACCCTCGTTCATCAACTGCTCCAATCCCTTCTGGAACTGCTTGCTCTTCATCGGGTCGTCGTTCTCGATATACTTGAAGAGCAGAGGCGAGAACGAAGGCAAACCACGGAAGTGCAGCTGCTCGCCCTCGGTGAGCGTGTCGCCAATCTTGAAGATGCCGTTGTCGGGCAGACCTACGATGTCTCCTGGATAAGCCTCGTCGATGGTGCTCTTGCGCTGCGCCATGAACTGTGTGGGCGAAGAGAAACGGACGGTCTTGCCCAATCGTACGTGCAGGTAAGGCTGATTGCGCACAAACTTGCCCGAACAAATCTTGCAGAAGGCTATACATGAACGGTGGTTGGGGTCGATATTGGCGGTGATCTTGAAGATGAAGCCAGTAAACTTGCTTTCCTCTGGCTCTACCAGTCGCTCCTCGGCCTGAGTGGGCTTGGGCGACGGTGCTATCTTGACGAAGCAGTCGAGAAGTTCCTGCACACCGAAGTTGTTGAGCGCAGAACCGAAGAACACCGGTGCCACCTCGGCCGAACGGTAAGTCTCCACATCGAAGGCTGGATAAACGCCGTTGACCAACTCCAGATCCTCACGCAACTGGGCAGCCTCGCGCTCACCCACATGCTGATCGAGCGCTTCGGAGTTGACGTCCACTTCCACCTTCTCGGTCACGCGCTGCTTGTTGGGAGTAAAGAGGTTGAGCTGCTGCTCGTAGATATTGTACACGCCCTTGAACCGGGCACCTTGTCCGATAGGCCAGCTCAGGGGTCGAACCTTGATCTTGAGTTCTTCCTCCAGTTCGTCGAGCACGTCGAAGGCATCGCGGCCCTCACGGTCCATCTTGTTGATGAAGATGATAACAGGCGTATTGCGCATACGGCACACTTCCATCAGCTTGCGGGTCTGGGCCTCCACACCCTTGGCTGAGTCGACCACGATGATGGCTGAGTCAACGGCTGTCAGCGTGCGGTAAGTGTCCTCGGCAAAGTCTTGGTGACCGGGAGTATCGAGGATGTTCACCTTGTAGGGATCGCCATGCTCGCCATCGGGCAAGTAGTCGAACTCCATCACCGACGTGGAAACAGAAATACCACGCTGTTTCTCTATATCCATCCAGTCGGAAGTGGCTGTCTTGCGTATCTTATTGTTCTTTACGGCACCTGCCACCTGTATCTGTCCACCAAAGAGAAGGAACTTCTCGGTCAGTGTGGTTTTACCTGCATCAGGGTGAGAAATAATGGCAAACGTTCTTCTTCTTTCAATCTCTTTCATCTCGTTGTATATATATTTTGAACTTTTCTCAAGTTCTGTATATTATTATAAAATATGTATATCCTAAAAATTAAACACTACATGTCGTCGTCAAACTTCAAGCCCTCTGTACGGTCCTTGATGTAATAATCGCTCAGCATGCCCACGAAGGTGCTGATCTCGGTCACGGCACGGGCTGTCTCGGGCGTTATCTCCTTTTTCTGCAGACGGAGCATCATCACGCCATAGAGTGCGTCTAAGCAGGTTTCTATCTCGTTCACATCCTTGTCGCCCTTGTTGCGCAGCTCTACGATGTAGGGCAACACCTTGTAGTATTCGGCATTATAGATGGGGAACTTGCTGCTCTGCAGCAACATTCCGTGCAAGTCGATGACGTCCTTGAGCAACACGCGGTTGATATCGAGATGTCCATACTCGCGCTTTCCTTCCTCGTTCATCATGCGGATGAGGTTGCCAAACCAGTCCAGCTCCTCGGCTTTCTGCTCGTCGGTATAGTCGAAACGGTCGATATACTGCTTGCGGATAACGGGCAGCGAACAGCCATAGGCACGGATAATGTCTTCCACCTGCCACATATACAACAGGTATTCGGCGATACTTTTCTTTCTTAACTCTTGTGCTACAAACATATATTTTGTGAAAATAATATTCTCATATAATCTTTCCGGGCACACGCCCCGTAGGACAGCCTAAAACTCGGGCAGATGATACAGGTTGAACACCGTGCCTATCAGCGCTATCAGCGAGAAGATGATCACCACACTGCCTATCACCTTATTAATAATAAGAATGCCATTGGTATCAAACTTGCCGCGTATCTTGTCGATGAGCCAGGTAAGACCAAACCACCACAGCAAGGCGCCAAACACGATGCTGAGATAGCCCACGCCCATCTCAATAGGCATGTCGGGAACCACAAAGGCAAACTGCGCGTATGTGGCCATGAAGAGGAACACGATGAGCGGATTGGAGAGGGTGACGAGAAAGGCCGTCAGGCCGTTGTGGAACAATGTGCCCTGCTTGTTGCTGCTCTTGTGCATATTCTTCATCGGGTTGCTCTTGAAACAATACACTCCGAAGACAAGCAGCAGCAGACTGCCCGAAATCTGAAGATAGAACTTGTTCTGGGCATTGTTGACAAAATCCATCACAAAACTCATACCCAAACCCGTGAACATGGCATACACGATGTCGCTGCAAGCAGCGCCGATACCTGTCACAAAACCATACCAGCGCCCCTTGTTCAACGTGCGCTGAATACACAAAATACCTACTGGACCCATGGGAGCAGAGGCAATGATACCTATGACAATACCCTTGAAAATAAAATCAAGGATGTTTATCTCTATTGGAAACAATGAATTCATACGAGGTGCAAAGATACAATTTTTTAATCATACAATGCAAATTTTCCGTCTAAAAGTTTGTCCGATGCATTTTTTTTCTTATCTTTGCCATCAAATTTTAAAACTCTAACTTATTAAAAAACATAAACAATATGACAGAAAATGCATTGAAGCCGTATGTAATCGGCTTGGACCTTGGCGGCACCAACTCTGTTTTCGGTATCGTGGACGCACGTGGTGAAATCAAGGCTACTACAGCCATCAAGACTGGTGGCTATGACAACGTGAATGATTACGTAAAGGCAGCTGTCGAAGCACTACAACCTATTATTGAAACCGTTGGTGGTATTGAGAAAATCAAGGCTATGGGTATCGGAGCACCTAATGGCAACTTCTATAAGGGAACTATCGAGTACGCTCCCAACCTGCCCTGGGCTCACACTTGTGTAGTTCCTTTGGCAGATCTCTTCAGCAAGGCTCTTGGCGGACTCCCAGTAGCGCTTACCAATGATGCCAATGCGGCAGCACTGGGCGAAATGACTTATGGCGCAGCACGTGGACTGAAGAACTTCATCGACATCACTTTGGGTACTGGCGTAGGCTCTGGCATCGTGATTGATGGAAAGATGGTTTATGGCTGCGATGGTTTCGCAGGCGAGCTGGGCCATGTGGTTATGGTTCGTGGCAAGGAAGGCCGTACATGCGGCTGCGGCAGAACTGGCTGTCTGGAAGCTTACTGCTCTGCAACAGGTGTGGCTCGTACTGCACGCGAATTCCTCGAGAAGAGCGATGAGCCTTCATTGCTCCGCGAAATCAAGCCGGAGGACATCACCTCTTACGAGGTAAGTATTGCTGCCGGCAAGGGCGACGCCTTGGCTAAGCGCGTGTACGACTTCACTGGCAAGATGCTCGGTGAGGCTTGTGCCGACTTCGCAGCATTCGCTTCACCTGAGGCTTTCGTCTTCTTCGGCGGTCTTACCAAGGCAGGCGATCTCTTGATGAAACCTCTCAAGGAGTCATACGACAATACCGTATTGCCTATCTTCAAGGGCAAGGCTAAGTTCCTTGTGTCAACTCTCGACGGCAGCTCTGCAGCTGTTCTCGGCGCAAGCGCTGTGGGTTGGGATTTGTAATTTGTCATCATCTTTACAAAAATCCTGGACTTTATTTTTGTTTATCGTTCCAGGAATATACAGTATGCCTCCGAAGTAATTTCGGGGGCATTCTCGTTTTTATCACAGATATGTATTTCACGACAAATACTGCATTGTTTTTGATAGAACTGCTACATTGTTTTAAAGAAAATGAAGCATTGTTTTTAAAAAGAACTGCTGCATAATCGTGACAGAAATCTACATTTCAAGCACTTTTTACATGACGAAAATCAATTTTTCCTCTTATTCCGCACTTTTTTCTCAAAACCTCGCTCGTTCTTATAGTTTTTTCGTACCTTTGCACAACCAAACAAAGGTGCGGACAGGATTGTAAACAAGATAACATGACACATCACAGTCGTCCGGCACTCTCATACGATTGTATTGAACATCATTTCAAGTTAAGAATCACATTTAATTAAGAATCACAAAAGAATAAGTAAAATGAAAAAGATTTACACAGTGGCTAAATACGCCAAAAGCATCATGCTCGCAGCTGTAATGACAGCAAGCGCTTTGACTACAGTAAATGCTCAAGAAGCCGACAACACTACCTATGCTCCAGCAGAAGCCAACAGCTGGTGGAGAGGCGAAGAGGTAACAGGTGAAGAACAGCAAGTTTATGTATATAATGTTGGCGCTGGCATTTTCGTAACTACCGACGACACTCCCTCTGAGAAAAATATCGACAATGCTGCACTCTGGACACTTTCTAACAACCAGTTCAGTTGTGGGGATTACCACATAAATATGTGGAGTGATTCAAACGCGGGACTTATATGGTATAAAGCAATAAACACAGCCAAAGCCACAGTATTTAACTTTGTAACAGGCGATACCCAAGACAGAGGCTTTTCTTATAAATTATCTAAAACAGAGGGCTGGCTGATATCTTATACACGCTATTTCAACGTTGATAACAACGAATACACAGCAGCAAAAAACAAGAGCAAATACAACGATTTCCTCTTTATCTCTCCTGAACAGAAAGAGGCTTACAGCACATATTCTGCGCTCTACAAAGAAGCAAGTGAATTGACAAGCAACGAGAAAATTTCTACAAGTTTGCTCAGCCAGCTGAAAGAAGTCCTCACCTCTACAGCTGCTGCCAATTACGACACATATTCTGCAAACAAGACCACATTGCAGAACATTATCGATACGGTCAAGACTTACCTCAACAGCACTCCAACAGGTATCGACAACATGAACGCCAACACATCTGCCAAGGCTGAAGCTATTTTCAGCGTGAACGGTGTTCGCAACGCCCAGCTCAACAAGGGACTCAACATCGTGAAGATGAGCGACGGTTCTGTCAAGAAGATTATGGTTAAGTAATCTTCTACTTCAATACTACATACAAAAACGAAAGGCTGTGTCAAAGGGATTCTTCCCAAAGACACAGCCTTTTTTGATTGAATACTTAGCCATAAAGCATATGGCTTTAACTTCTATAACTTCTTTAACTTAACTTCCCCATTCGCGAAAGCTGTTTTTACTTCTGCAGTGTAACTCCCATCAGTCCAACAACCACCTCGTTGCTCAAGGCGCGGAGAGTCAGCGAACGGAGTTTCTTCTTGGCGTTGAGAGGCATGTCGAGCATCGTGGCAGCGCCACCAGGCAGGGCACACATCGCCAACTTCATATCAGGAAGATCGCCGGCAGTGGCTGCCTCCTGATAGTGAGAGTCGCGGAAAAGATGACGGCTTACTATACCTGTATTCAGACCTATGCGGTAAGGACGAACGGCAGGCATGGCAAAAGCCACAGCATTCTCCACGAAGTCTTGCTCGATAGGACACCAGTTGACAGGTGGAACAAGCATCAGCTCGTCTGTCGTACCGTCGGTATATTCCACTCTCACCACGGCATTCTCTATGGCAAACTGCATGGGGTTGGTAGAGCCAGCCATCAGCAGATAGGCATGCGAAGCCTTGCCCGACAAAGGAATGGTGATGCTGTCGGGATAATTGTCCCACAAACTGGTATAGGCAATATTCTTGCCCTCGGCAGGTGTGTGGAACGACAAGCCTGGCAAGGCCTCGAAAGATCCGTCCTTCACCATGCTGCGCAACTTGGAGTCGTCTATCTTGGCGAGTTTCTTCGTTGAACACCAGTCGCCCATTCCCTGCGTAGGCACACAGAGTGTGGTGTAAGGCGAGCGGGGTGTGAGGTATTGGTTCTTGAAGATGTCGCTCACTTCCGAATTGAAGGCTGCATCCATGTTCACCATTCTTCGCTTTCCGTCGTTCAACTGGTCGAAGTCATTTCCCACACCTGTCATCGTTCCCCATCGGTCGGCAGTCTGTTCCGCAACGGCATCAGCCAAGGTGTAAGTTTTCTTTACCTCAACCTCATCATTGTCTACGGGCTTGATGGTTGCCAACTCCACGTGCTGGCGCTTGTCGGCTGTCAGTTCGGTGTCTTTATATTTTCCTCCACCCATATTCTGACGTATCACAATCTGCAGCGGACGGGCGAAGTTCTGCTCTATATCGAAGATGTCCTTATCGCCCACTCTTCTGAACGAGTAGTCCAAATAAGGCGTATGCACCGACGCGCTGTCCCATGCTGCGGGGAAACCAGGACGAATGATGCACTTGCCCTCTAAAGCATTGGGCGTGATGCCATAAAGGCCTTCGATAAACGCACGCGACGAGATGCCCGTCACATCAGAGAAATCGCGATAGCCCTCGCCTGTGGCACGGTCCATCGTCGACAACTGTCCGAAGTTGCCCGGACTGCTGCCAAGATACATGAAGTCGAGCACATTGGCTTTCAGTAGTCGGTAAGCCTCCTCCGCTCTTCCTGCCTGATAATAAGCCAGCACGGTATGCATCACCTCTGCCATCGCCACATTGTTGATACTCCATTCGTAAGGCGACCAGTCGGATGTACTCACCGTCTGATATTCCTGTCCATCATATATATAAGGTACGCGCGGGATGTGCCTGTCCACATACTTCGTTGCCAGATAGTTCTGTTCGCCAGTTCCTGCGCCACAGTCTATCGGTGTGTAGATGCTCCACAGCGCTGCATCCTTATGAACTCGCTTCAGTCCCATGAAGTCCTGATATTCAGCCCAGTGGCCGAAATCTTTCAGCCACAGTCGGCTGTTCATGGCTTTCAGTATCCTGTCGGCTTCCTCACGATAAGGCGCTGGATTCTCGCCTATCATCTCTGCCATGCGGGCAGCCAAGAGGTTGGCACGGTAGTTATAGGCCGATGAATGGGTTACGCCACCGCTGTTGTATTGCAGCGCATCGCTTGCCCAGATACAGCAATAGGCATCGTAGAGTCCGTCGTTGTCGGGATCCCAGGTGTTCTTCTCCCAGGCGAGATGACTCTTGATGACAGGCCACATCTTGCGCATAAAGGCTGTATCGGCGTCAAACTGGAAATGCCAGAGCAGCTCGTCGATATACACCAGGTTCATGTCGTAATGGTGGAACTGCTTGTTGTTCTCTGGATTGCGGCAGATGTAGCCATTGCTGTACATCGGCGTGCCCCATTCGTAGGCGCCACGCGAGAGATTGTGCTCCTTGTCCATCACATGAGGACGGGTCACAGGGATGTCGGTCACCTGACTCTTGGCATAGGCGTCGAAATGAATGCGCTGGCGGTCGAACATACCCAAGAAATCGCCCATATAGGCTGCACGCCAGCCTGGCAGAGGCATTCTCCAGCCCACAGCTCCATGCGTCCACACTTGCCCGTTCCAGGCTCCGTCTGCAGCCATGACCATGGTTCCGCCTACAGGATTCAGATAAGCATCGGGAGTATTGAAGATGACGGAAGAAGCCAAGTCGGAACGCCACTGCTCTGCTGCCTGATAACGCTTGCACATCTCTGAGTTCTTGCCTGTCGACAAGACGGTGTTGTCGACCGAGAAATACAGTTCGGCAGCGCCCTTCTGAGGCATAATGCCTGCAACGGTAGAGAGCATCTTGGGCTGGACAGGCGCATCGAAGGCCTCAGGACCGTCGAACTTGCCGATGTCGCCGGCTCTCTTAAACTTGCTCACCCTGGTTTCGCATATCATACCCACAATCTCTATTTTCGCCTTGCCAAAATTCTCGGCAGCGAATTTCCAGACAGCACCTTCCGTCTGCGGATAAGCCAACACTGAGAGCTTCAGCACACCGCTACCCCATCGCTTGTCCTTCATCAGATACTCACGCTTTCCAGCCTCATATCTTGCCTTGCAGTACTCTACCGAGTCGAGCTGAAAAGCCTGACCGTTGCATTTTATCACGAAACGGATGTTGCGATGATTGTTCTTCTTAAAGATAGCGAATATAGGACGGTCGCTGGTTTCCAGTCGCCATTCATCCACACTGCCATAGAGGGCGCGTGTATAACGATTGTTGCCATTCACACAGCTAAAACCTCTCCCGTCGGGTTGGTAGTTGGCAGTACGCTGCATCACTCCTTGCGCTGACGAGGACAACATTCCCATCATACAAGCCGATACGACTGCGATAGTTCTCAATTTAGTTTGTTTCATGTTGGTTGATGGTTTCTTATTATTCAAGTTTTATATTTTATTCAAGCCTTGGTTAAGTCTCTTTTCTGTTGGATTTACGACTTTCTGTCTCGTCCAAGCCGCATGGCTTGCCTGTGTCTCGCGTACCTATTAATATAGGCATCCCAAGCAGGTGTGTACAAAGATAAACAAAATTTCCGACAGCACAATCATACACCCCTCGCTTTTGTACGGTTTTACATCTTTATGGACGATTTCTTATGCTTTATTGAACAATTATACCTATCTTTGCAAAAGAAATAAAAACTTAAAGGCTATTATAATCGATATGATCAGACAACAACGCAAAAGACTTATTGCAACATGCCTCACCTGCGCACTGCTCACAGCAGTCAGCGCACAGGCTCAGTTCTTGCCTTCCCCCACACAGGAAGCCAAACCTGGTATAAGATGGTGGTGGATGGGATCGGCCGTCGACAAGGAGAACTTGGGATGGAATCTCGACCAATATGCCAAGGCTGGCATAGGCGCAGTGGAGATAACTCCACTCTATGGCGTACAGGGAAACGACAAGAACGACATACCTTACCTCTCACCACGATGGATGGAGATGCTCGGATTCGTGGAAAAGAAAGACAAGGAATTGGGCTTTGAGACCGATATGGCTACCGGAACAGGATGGCCTTTCGGCGGGCCTTGGGTTCCACTAAGCGAGGCTGCCTGCAAGGCTGTTTTCGTCGACACCATTGTAGATGTCAAGAAGAAACTCATGGACATCAACTTCACCCTGCCCAAGAAAGAGCGCAACTTCGCCAAACTGAAAGTCATCAAGGCTTATCCTGTGGCAGGAGCCACCAAGAAGAAACGCGTCATCGCACTCTACGAGAGCCGCACCAGACAGATGGTGAAGCGTGCTGCGCCTGGAGGCGAAGGCTACGTCATCGACCACTTCGACTCTACTGCCGTAGCCCATTATCTGGCACACATCGACAGCGCCTTTACGGCTTCGGGAACACCTTTTCCACATACTTTCTTCAACGACAGCTACGAGGTATATGGCGCCAACTGGACTCCTACCCTGCTGACTGAGTTCGAAAATATGCACGGCTACAAATTGCAGGACAAGTTCCCCGAGTTCCTGGATGGCGACGCAATCGTTGTGAGCGATTATCGCGAGACCTTGGGAGAGATGCTGCTGCACAATTTCACCAAACAATGGACTGCATGGGCACACAAGCACGGAGCCATCACACGCAACCAGGCGCACGGCTCACCCGCCAACCTCATTGACTGCTATGCGGCTGTCGACATTCCTGAGATAGAAGGCTTCGGACTGACCGACTTCGGCATCAAGGGCCTGCGCAAGGATCCGGGGAAGACTCGTCCCAACTTCAGCGACCTGAGCATGCTGAAATATGCTCCTTCGGCTGCCCACATCACGGGCAAGAAATATACATCAAGCGAGACTTTCACCTGGCTCACCGAGCACTTCCGCACGTCACTGAGTCAGATGAAACCCGATATGGACCTGATGTTCTGTGCCGGTGTCAACCACATGTTCTTCCACGGCACAGCCTATTCGCCAAAGAACGATCCATGGCCAGGATGGAAATTCTATGCTTCCATCGACATGAGTCCCACCAACAGCATCTGGCGCGATGCGCCCGAACTGATGAAATACATCACCCACTGTCAAACCTATCTGCAATGGGGACAGCCCGACAACGACTTCTTGGTGTATCTGCCCATAAGAGACATGTGGCGCACCAATACCAAGAAATGGCTCATGATGTTCGACATTCACAGCATGGCGAAGAAGTCTCCCGAGTTTATCAAGTGCATCCTCGATATCGACAAGGCCGGATTCGACTGCGACTACATCAGCGACCAATACCTGCGCTCGTGTACTTATAAGAACGGCATGATAGAGACTGCTGCCGGAACACGATATAAGGCGCTGGTCATTCCCGGCAACAACATCATGCCAAGCGACGTGATACAGCACATCTCGCAGCTGAAGGCGCAAGGAGCCAAGATTATCAAGGGCGACAACACTGAGGCGATGGCAAAGGCTGCCAACCCTGAAATGATGAGAAAACTATATGGACTGAAGCTGATACGACGCAACAACAAGTACGGTCATCACTACTTCATCGCCAACCTCACCGACCACGATATCAAGGCCCAAGTGCCTATTGCTACAGGAGAGAACGCTGCGCTGTGGTACAATCCTATGAACGAATCTTACCATGCTGCTGTGATAAACGAACGCGGAGAACTGGATATCAACCTCAAAAGTGGCGAAAGCAGAATCCTCCTCAGTGCACAGAAAGAGTCGGCACCCTGGTTGCAAGACAAGAAACTGCGCCTGGCAAAGACCGAACCTCAAACCATAGACAAGGGTGAAAGCATCGACCTCACCGCCAACACCTGGAAGCTCTCCTTCACTGAGGAAGCACCCAAGGTAGAGGAAACCTTCAGCCTGCAGGGCCTCAAGACATGGGAGAGCCTCAGCGACAAGGCCCAGGTGACGATGGGAACTGGCGTCTACGAGACAACGTTCAAGCTGTCGAAAGAGCAAGCCAAGAAACAATGGAGCATCGACTTAGGCGACGTGCGCGAAAGTGCCCGCGTCTACATCAACGGCCATTACATAGGCTGCGCCTGGGCTGTGCCTTACATTCTCCACTGCAAGGATGCACTGTCGAAGGGCAAGAACACCATCCGCATAGAAGTGACCAACCTGCCTGCCAACCGCATTGCTGCACTCGACCGCGAAGGTGTGAAATGGCGCAAGATGAAGGAAATCAACGTCGTAGACATCAATTACAAGAAAACCACCTACGACAAGTGGGAACCTGTGCCAAGCGGACTCAACAGCACCGTCAAGCTGGTGGAAGTAAAAACAGACATAAACTGAATAAACAACAAAACAAATAAACAACTCAACAAATGAAAAAACTGATCTTAACAACACTCTGTGTACTCATGGGTATGAGCTTTGCCTCAGCCCAGAAAGTTCATAGAAACGTAACAAACCTGAAAAAGGAAGTCATGGAGGTGGCTCATCGCACCAACAACTATTTCATGGCAAAGTACAGCGACCCTACACTCGATACCTTTGTCAAACGAGTACGTACCAGCAACCTGTGGACACGCGCCGTGTACTACGAGGGACTCATGGCACTCTACGAGATTGACCCTCAGCAAAAATATCTCGACTATACAGATCGCTGGGCTGACTATCACAAGTGGCAGGCTCGCAGCGGAGAGACCAACGACAATGCCGACAACCAGTGCTGCATGCAGGTTTACATCGACCGCTACGTACAGAGCGGAGGAAAGAAAGACTTAAGTCATGTGAAGGCAAACCTCGACCATCAGATTGCATCCAACCGTGTTTCTTACTGGACATGGATCGACGCCATACAGATGGCTATGCCTATATATGCAAAATATGCAAAAGTCAGCGGCGAGAAAAAGTATCTCGACTATGCCATGAACTCCTACAAGTGGACACGTGACACACTGGCAGGCGGACTGTTCAACGAGAAGGAAGGTTTGTGGTGGAGAGACAAGGACTACGTTCCACCCTACAAGGAGAAAGACGGCAGCAACTGTTACTGGAGCCGTGGCAATGGCTGGGTTTACGCAGCCTTGGTTCGCGTGATGGAGACATTGCCTGCCAACGACAAGAACTACCAATATCTGAAGAAAGACTTCATCAACATGAGCAAAGCTCTGCTGAAATGCCAGCGTGAGGATGGATACTGGAATGTAAGCCTCGTTTGCCCTGCCAACTATGGCGGCCCTGAAATGACGGGTACAGGTCTCTTCCTCTACGGCATGGCATGGGGCGTGAGACAGGGCATTCTGCCTGCTGCCACTTATCAGAAAGCTATGGACAAGGCATGGAAGGCGCTGGCTGCATCGGTTCATGAAGATGGTTTCATCGGTTACAACCAGGGCACTGGCAAGGACCCATCGGCTGGACAACCTGTCACCTATACGTCTGTTCCCGATTTCGAGGACTACGGCACAGGATGCCTCCTGTTGGGTGCTGCTGAATACTACAAACTTTTAAAGGTAAAAAAGTAAAAAGGTAAAAAAGTAAAAAGGTAAAAAAGTAAAAAGTAAAAAAGTAAAAAGGTAAAATACATGAGAGTATATCTATATGTATTGGCTTGCTTGGTGGCGCTCATGCCACTGAGCGCCAATGCTTCCAAGAAGCAGAAGAAGGCAAGGAAGGCTAAGACAGAGCTCTGGCCCGACGGCACGAAGATGGACACTTGGTTCCTGCAGGCCCAAAAGGTGAATACAGACACCTTGGGCAAACAGTATGTCATCACCGATTACGGAGTTAAGAATGACAGTACTTTGTTGCAGACCAGCGCCATACAGGGAGTCATCGACCTCGCCTCAAAGAATGGAGGAGGCGTCGTCGTCATACCGGAAGGCACTTTCCTCAGTGGCGCCCTCTTCTTCCGTCCCAAGACTCATCTGCTCCTATCCGAAGGAGGCAAGTTGAAGGCAAGCGACCGCATCGTCAACTTCCCCATACTCACGACACGCATCGAAGGCGAGACCTGCAAATACTTCTCCGCCTTCATCAATGCCGACCACTGCGATGGCTTCACCATTGCCGGAAAGGGAACCATCGACGGAAATGGCAAACATTATTGGGAAGAGTTCTGGATTCGACGTCAGTGGAACAGCCGCTGCACCAATAAGGATGCACAGCGTCCAAGACTCGTATACATCAGCAATTCCTCGAACGTGACTCTCCAGGACGTGCATTTGCAGAACAGCGCTTTCTGGACCAATCACATCTATCGCTGCGACCATGTGCGGTTTCTCGACTGCTACATCTTCGCTCCTACTCAGGGATTAAGGGCTCCCAGCAGCGATGCCATTGATATAGATGTTTGTCATGATGTGCTGGTGGAAGGCTGTTACATGAGTGTCAACGATGATGCGATTGCCATCAAGGGAGGAAAAGGTACATGGGCAGACCAGTCACCCGAGAACGGACCGGTATACAATGTCTTGATACAGCGTTGCAACTACGGCAAGGTTCATGGATGCCTCACCTTAGGAAGCGAGAGCGTGAGCGACCGCAACATCGTGCTTCGCGACATCACCGTAAAGAATGCCAAGCGCGTGTTATGGCTCAAACTGCGTCCCGACACACCACAACATTACGAGTATGTCACAGTCGACAATATCAGCGGAACCACAGGAAGTTTCCTTACCATTCGTCCATGGACTCAGTTCTTCAAGCCTGGCGACAGAGAGGACATGCCTCTGAGCCAGTGCAACAACATCACGATGAAGAACATCCGCATGGACTGCGACAACTTCTTCGATGTGGGCACAAGCGACAAGTATCGCCTCTCCCACTTCACCTTCGAAAACATATCCTGTACCGACAAGAAAATGGCATTTTCTGCAGATATAATAGAAAACACCATCTGCAAAAATGTCAATATATCGGTAAAGGAATAACTTCCCCACATACGAAAGTTCAGTAACCTATATAATAAGGGTGCCGATCGTGTCATATATCAACACGTTTGGCACCTTATTATAGTAGCATTCCACTAAGCATTTACATGTCCAACCAGTTCTTGACGATTGTTTTTCCCTGGGGTGTCAATACACTCTCGGGATGGAACTGGATGCCATGAATGTCGTAGTTCTTGTGGCATAATCCCATGATACAGCCATCATCGCTCACGGCTGTGACATCCAGACAATCGGGGAAACCGCTGCGGTCAACCACCCACGAGTGATAACGCCCTATCTCTATACGCTTCTCCATACCGGCAAAGATAGGGTCGTTGCCAAACTGGGTGCAAGGTGTTGCCACACCATGATAAACCTCTGACAGATTGGTGAGTTTGGCCCCAAAAGCCTCGCCTATAGCCTGATGTCCTAAGCATACTCCCAACATGGGCTTTCTGCCTGCATAGGTCTTGATGACATCCATCAGCAAGCCTGCCTCTGAAGGAATGCCAGGGCCAGGACTCAATATGATCTTGTCGAACCGGTCGAGTTCACGCAACTGAAACTGGTCGTTGCGGTAAACGGTTACATCGGCTCCCAATTCCTTTACCAGATGGGCAAGATTGTAGGTAAAGGAGTCATAATTATCTATGATTACTATTTTCATCTTTATAATGTTTAATGTGTAGTGTGATTCTATAGCTCTTCTGCAATATGAATAGCCTTGGTCAAGGCTCCCAATTTGTTGTTGCATTCTTCCAACTCATACTGGTCGTTGCTCTTTGCCACGACGCCACTTCCTGCCTGGAACCACAGTTCACCGTTACGGCTGATAAAGGTTCTGATGACAATAGCCTGATTCAAGTCGCCATTGAGTCCGATGAAACCGATGCAACCGCCATAGGCACCGCGGTTGTGCGGCTCCAGCTCTGAGATAATCTGCATGGCTCTCACCTTGGGCGCTCCACTCAATGTTCCTGCCGGGAAGGTATCGATAAACGCCTTGATATGATCGGCCTGCTCATCAAGCGTGCCACTCACTCTGCTCACCAAATGAATCACATGGCTGTAGAACTGCATGTCCTTATAGAAATCAACCTTTACTCCATGACAGTTGCGGCTCAAGTCGTTGCGTGCCAAGTCCACCAACATCACATGCTCGGCATTTTCCTTGGGATCGTTGCGCAGGAACTCTGCTGCCTTGCGGTCTTGCTCCATGTTGCCTGTACGCTTGGTGGTTCCTGCTATTGGGTCGATGAAAGCCTTGTCACCGACAATGCGGTTGTGGGTCTCGGGCGATGAGCCGAAGATGCGGAAACCGCCAAAGTCGAAGTAGAAAAGATAAGGCGACGGATTGATGCTGCGAAGGGCTCGATAGAGTTTGAAGTCATCGCCCTCATATTTCTGCACAAACCTGCGGCTTACCACAATCTGGAACACATCGCCTCTCAGACAATGCTGTATGCAACGGCGAATATTGGCCTTATGCTCCTCATCGGTAAGGGTGGAAGTAGTCTCGCCTACAGGATGGAAATCGTAAGGTTTCACATTGGCCTTGTTGATGGCTTTCATGAGCGCATCGAGCTCTGCCTCCTCACCGAGGGTGATGAGTTGCATGGTGTTGTTGAAATGGTCGAAGACGATGATATTCTTATACATAATATAATATATATCAGGTGCATCGTTCTTCTCCATCGTCGTATCCAGCACGGGAATGTTCTCGAAGTAGCGCACGGCATTAAAGGTTGTGAAACCATACAGACCACAACACTCACTGCCCTCCCCCTCAACATGGAAAGCCTGGATAAAGTCATTGAAGGCTTTCGAGATGGCGAGTTTGCATTTTTCTCCTTTGCCCTCACCGAAGGCGGGCAACTCTTTTTCCTCCACTCTTCCGTCGGGATAGGTGGCTGTCACCACTCCATGTCCTACGGCGATGCTTGCTATGGGGTGCACACCGATGAAGGAACGCGAGTTCTCTGTACCATGATAGTCGGAACTCTCCATCAACACCGACTGTGGATAAATATCTCGTAATCGCATATAGACTCCCACTGGTGTATAGAGGTCAGCAAGAATCTTACGTGTTTGGGTCGTATAATTAAAAGTTGCCATATTCTCCTGCCATTTCTTTATGAGACAAATAAGTTTCAACATCCTTGTCACCTCGACCGCTCACTGTCAGGACAACGACATCGTCTTTCTTGAACTTCATTTTCTTCAGCGCTGCCACAGCATGAGCACTCTCTATGGCAGGAATGATTCCCTCCATACGTGTCAACTCATAACCGGCATAGATAGCCTCGTCGTCCTTAATGGCAAGCACATGACTGCGGCCACGGGTTGCCAAGTCGGCATGCATGGGTCCGATACCAGGATAGTCAAGACCTGCGCTGATGGTAAAAGCTTCCTCTATCTGTCCGTCCTCGGTCTGCATAACGAGTGTTCTCGCTCCATGGATAATACCTTCTGTTCCGCAATGCATGGTGGCTGCTGTATAGTTGGTATCGATTCCATGTCCTGCTGCCTCGGCAAGATAAATCTGAACGCGCTCATCATCAATATAATGATAAATGGTACCTGCCGCATTGCTGCCTCCGCCCACACAGGCGATGAGGTAATCAGGATAATCGCGACCCACCTTTTCCTGCAACTGCCATTTCAGTTCCTCGGAGATGACACTCTGCATCTTTGCCACAATGTCTGGATAAGGATGAGGACCCATGGTGCTTCCTACGATATAGAAAGTATCTTGTGGATGACAGCACCAGTCACGTATAGCCTCCGAACAGGCATCGCTCAAGGTCATGTTGCCCGTGCGCACAGGATTCACCTTGGCACCCAACATCTTCATACGCTCCACATTGGTGTGCTGACGCTCCACATCTGTAGCACCCATAAAGATTTCGCACTTCATATCCATCAAGGCACAGACGGTGGCTGTTGCCACACCATGCTGACCGGCTCCTGTCTCGGCGATAATACGGGTCTTGCCCATCTTCTTTGCCATCAGAATCTGGCCGATGGTATTGTTGATCTTGTGTGCTCCTGTATGGTTCAGGTCCTCACGCTTCAGATAGAGCTGGCAACCATATTTCTCGCTCATGCGTTTGGCATAATAGAGAGGTGAAGGACGGCCAACATAGTCTCTGAGCAACTGATGATATTCTTTCTTGAACTCCTCGCTCTCAATGATAGGCTTGTAGGCCTGCTGCAGTTCTGTCACACATTTATATAATATCTCTGGCACGTATGCGCCACCGAATTTTCCAAAAAATCCTTTATCGTCAACTTGATACATCGTGAGTTAAATGTTAAATGTTAAATATTAAATTAGACTTTCGCCCTTGTGCCACAAACGAAACAGATGAATTCTTCACTCTTCGTTCTTCACTCTTCACTTATTTTTTCAGTGCCTCAAAGAGTTCATCGAGAGCCTTGTCTGGATCGAGTGTCTCATTGAGCAAGGTAACAAACTTGCTTCCAATGATGGCTCCCGCAGCATTGTCCTGGGCACTGGTGAGAGTCTGCTTGTTGCTGATACCGAAACCTATCATTCGGGGATTGCGAAGTTTCATGCCGTTGATATGGTTGAAGTAAGCGAGCTTGGCATCTCCGAAACTGCTTTGAGCGCCAGTGATACTTGCCGAACTGACCATATAGATAAAACCGTCGGTATGCTCGTCGATAAAGCGGATTCGCTCCTCGCTGGTTTCTGGAGTTATCATCATGATGACACGAATGTCATACTTGTCGGCTATAGGTTTCACCACCTTGAGATAGTCGTCGAAAGGCAGGTCGGGAATAATGGTTCCACTCACTCCAGCCTCAACACATTCTTTGAAAAAAGCCTCGATGCCAAAGTGCATGATTGGGTTGAGATAGCCCATCAGCACAAGAGGAAGGCTTACTTCGCCCTTGATGGCTTTCAGTTGTCCGAAGAGAGTCTTCACGGTCATACCGTTCTTCAGAGCCTGCGTTCCGGCACTCTGAATGACTGGTCCGTCGGCCAAAGGGTCACTGAAAGGTATGCCCACCTCAATCATATCGATGCCATGACGTTCCATTGCCTTGATGACATCGCCCGTGCCTTCGAGAGTGGGACAACCGGCACAGAAATACAAGCTCAGCAGCTTGCGGTCTTTACGACTTTCAAATAGTTGATTTATCTTGTTCATTGTTTGTTTTTTTTACCTTTTTACTTTTTTACCTTTTTACCTTTAAAAAGCCTTTTTACTTTTTTACCTTTACAAGGAATTGTTTGAGTTTCTCTACATCTTTGAGTGCTGGCTCAATCTCGAACTTCGAGTTGAGGTCGATGCCTATGCACTTGGGATGATGAAAGTTCTTGATACGCTCTGCATCATCGGGTCCGATGCCACCACTCAGTAGGAATGGCACATCGCCATCATAAGCCTGCAGGACTTGCCAATCAAACTGCTCACCACTTCCACCCACAGTCTTACATTTGGTGTCGAAGAGGAAGAGGTCGGCAGCTCCTACGTATTCCTTATATTTTTTAATGTCTTCAGCCGAACTTACACTGATGGCCTTGATAATCTTGATTTTGGGTTTGATATCGGGGTCGATAGTGGCACGCAGGTTCTCCAATGTCTCGCGTGGTTCGTTGCCGTGCAACTGAATATAGTCGAGTTTGTAATTATAGACTCTTGTCACTATATTCTGAGGCATATCGTCTACAAAGACACCCACCCTGAGTGGTGTCTTTCCCATGTCGGGTGCATAGTCGGGAATAATACCAGCCCCACTGCTGAACTGCTGCACATATCGGGGTGACGGAGGATAGAAAATCAGTCCTATCATGTCGACTCCTAATGCAGAAATATCGCGAATGTTGTCGGCATCGCGCATGCCACATACCTTTATAATCATGATGCTTTAAAGACGGTTCTACTTTTAAAATTACAAATTGGCTATAAACTCATTCAGGGCTATGCCCGGGTCGGCCTGTTTCATAAACTGCTCTCCCATCAGGAAGCCTCTGAAACCGCCTTCCTCACGAAGTCTTCTGACAACTTCCGGATTGGAGATACCGCTTTCGCTCACTCTGCATACATCCTTGGGCAACTGTTCTGCCAGGCGGAAACTGTTCTCCACATCCGTAACGAAAGTTCCGAGGTTGCGGTTGTTGATGCCATACATATCGGGGGCCAACTCAGCATATTCGAAGTCCTGGGCGTTATGCATCTCCAACAAGACTTCCAGTCCCAACTGATGCGCCATATTCAGAAGATCTTTACATTCCTGCTTTGTCAGACAGGCAGCAATCAGAAGCACAGCCGAGGCACCACAATAGCGGGCTTGCAAAAGCTGATATTCCTCTACGACGAAGTTCTTATATAATATAGGTAAGGTAACACCCACATGGCGGGCCTCCTGTATATACTCGTCGTAGCCTCCGAAATAGTCGATATCGGTAAGAATACTCAATGCCGAAGCTCCATTCTGCTGATAGCCCAAAGGAATAACGCTCGCCTTGCCTTCTTTCTTGATCCATCCCTTGCTGGGCGACTTGCGCTTGAACTCGGCAATAATACCTGTGGATGATGACATCAAGGCGTCACGCATGCTGCCTCCTGGGGTAAGTCCCTCGTCAGCCTTTATCTTCCTGTCGGTCAGCGTTACCATCTGGCGTGGAGATATGAAGCGCTTGCGCTGCTCCATCTCTATTCGCTTATGAGCTACGATTTCTTCTAATATATCAGCCATGTTCTACCTTTTTACTTTTTTACCTTTTTACTTTTTTACCTTTAACTATTCAGTTCCACAAATTTCTTGAAGGTGGTAAGTGCCTTGCCCGAGTCTATACTCTCGCGTGCTATTTCCACACACTCCTCAATGCTCTTCTTGCCCTTCTCCATCACCTGAATACCGAAGGCTGCATTAGCCAAAACGATATTCTTCTGGGCAGGAAGTGCTCTGTTTTCAAGTACGGCATCAAAGATGTCCTTTGCCTCCTCTTCGGTAGCTCCACCTCTAACCTCTTCCGGTTTGGCTGTCTCGAAACCTAAGTCTTGAGGTTTGAAGATGCGCTCATAGTCGTTGGTTGTTACCTTGAAGTCACTGGTCAGCGAAATCTCATCATATCCATCTATACTGTTGACGATGCCATAGTCGATGCCAATCTTCTGATATACCTGGTTATAGAGGCGCATCTGGTCGAGATTGGCAACTCCGAGCAACTGACACGAAGGCTGGCTGGGGTTGACCAAAGGACCTAAGAGATTGAAGACGGTAGGAAACTGCAAGGCCTTGCGAATAGGACCGACAAACTTCATCGCCTTGGCAAACAACTGTGCATGAAGGTACACGATACCAGCCTCATTGATGGAGCGATTGAGTTTGTCGAGATCGTCAGTGAAATGTACTCCATGATTCTGAATCACATTGGAAGCTCCACTCACCGATGTGGCGGCATAGTTTCCATGTTTGGCCACCCTATATCCGGCTCCTGCTATGACGAAGCACGAGGTGGTAGAAATATTGAATGTATTCTTACGGTCGCCTCCCGTTCCTACTACGTCTATATATCTGTCGCAGTCGAGGATGGCAGGAACTCCTGTCGCCAGAATTCCGTCACGAAAGCCCAACAACTCGTCCACGGTCACACCACGCATCTGCAAGCCTGTAAGCAAGGCTGTGATCTGTTCTTCGGGGAACTCACTCTTTGTGATGCCAACGATGATGTTCTTGGTTTCCTCACGGGAAAGTTCCTCATGATTCAACATTCTGTTCAAAATGTCCTTCATTTCCATAAGTTTTGTCTCCTATATTTTTTGTTGTTATCTTCGTTCAAACCCTCCTTCTACCTGTAACAGACCTTAAAGAAAAAAGACCTGTCGCAAGTTACGGCAGGCCTTTTCTATCTCTCTTAGGATTTTCATATCCACACACGGCTTATCGACTCACGACTGTTTCAATCTTGAGATACGCCACCACCATGCTGTTGAAGATACGAATGTTGTCATTTGCTTATTATTTATGAATAATCTTGTTTCGTTATTGTTTCGATTGCAAATTTACACTTTTTCTTTCAATCTACAAACTTTTTGTCGATAAAAATTGCAATTTCGATTATTTTTTATCACTTTCTACTCTTTTCCATCCCTCTTTCCGTTCCTATACCTTATTATATATACTCAACTTTCGCAAATAGGGTAATAAGAGAAGGTTTATCAAATATTCCTATCAATTCGCTTACTTTTTTTGTTAATTCTACTACAAATCGATATTTTTTCCTTTATTATGGTTGTTTTTTCATTTTTTATACGTAACTTTGCGCCGTTAAAAAAATTAACGTACAGAATAAAACGAAAAGAAAAAACATTTATTATGAGATTATCCACATTGGTATTGGCGGTAAGTATATGCTTTGCCCCCCCCATCACTGAACACCCAAGCCAAGAGCAAGAAAAAGAGCCTTAACTTGCTGACTGCTAAGTCGGATTCCACCAAAACAGACTACGCTAAAGTCACCAAGGGCGGAAAGAAAGATACAGGCTTGTTTACTGTCATCTACAATAGCAAAAGCGGCAAGCTGTATTTTGAATTGCCCGACTCTGCATTCAGTCACCAGTATATCCTTGCCAACAGAATGGCAGCAACAAGCGACACACAGGATTTTGTGGCTGGGCAGATGATCAACACTCCTTTGCTCATACAGTTCTCAAAGGATGAACGAAACGTATATATCAATCTCATACAGAGCAACAATGTCGTTGACAAGAACGACCCTATCGCAGCTTCTTTCGACAAGAATTTCTTGAATCCTCGTATGAAAGGTTTCAAGATTGTGGCTCGCAATAATAATAATGTTGTCATCGACGTGACCTCATTCTTCGGTACCAACGAGGCTTACATCTCTCCACTGAAAGAGGTTTCTGTTTTTTCTAAACTCTTCGGCGATGCCAATGCCATCAAGGGTACTTTCTCTGCCGATGCTTCCAGCATCGACTTCGTGAAGACTTTCCCTAAGAACATCGAGATAGAGAGCACCCTGTCGTTCAACACCACAGGTATGATCAAGAAGCCTTACTCTGTGAAGGTTCACCGTTCACTCTTTGTCCTGCCCGAGGATCCTATGCCTATGAGATACCAGGACAACCGAGTGGGTTTCTTCAATAACAACAAGAACATATACAGTTCTTCCAAGGACAAGGTGGAGAGCAAGACCTACATCAACAGATGGCGCCTGCAACCCAAGCCCGAAGATATGGACAAGTACTTTGCCGGCGAACTGGTGGAGCCACAGAAACCTATCGTGTTCTATGTCGATTCTGCCTTCCCAGAGAAGTGGAGAGAAACCATCAAGACGGGTATAGAAGACTGGAACCAGGCTTTCGAGCAGGCTGGTTTCAAGAATGCCATCATTGCTAAAGACTATCCCAAGAACGATCCAGACTTCGATCCAGACGATATGCGCTACAACTGCTTCAAGTATGCAGTTACATCTACCGCCAATGCCATGGGTCCAAGTCATAAAGACCCTCGTACCGGCGAGATTCTCACAGCCGACGTCATCTGGTATCACAACATCGTATCGCTGTTGCACAACTGGCGCTTCATCCAGACCGCAGCTGTAGACAAGCGAGTTCGCAAGAACACCTTCGATGATGATGTGATGCGCGAGTCTATCCGTTATGCAGCAGCCCACGAGATTGGTCATACCCTGGGTCTGATGCACAACATGGGTGCCAGCTATGCTTTCGACGTAGAGCAGTTGAGAGACCCTAAGTTCACACAGCAGTATGGCACCACACCAAGTATCATGGACTATGCCCGCAACAACTACATCGCCCAGCCTGGCGATTTGGAGAAAGGCGTGCGTCTTACTCCTCCTGTTATCGGTGTATACGACAAGTATGCCATCAACTGGGGTTACAGAATCATCAAGGACGCCAATACTCCTGAGGAGGAAGTGGCTACTCTTAACAAATGGATTGCCGAAAAAGCCAACGATAAGAAATTCCAGTTTGGCGCTCAGCAGGTTTTAGGTACTGTAGACCCAACCGACCTGACCGAGGACCTTGGAAACGACCATATCAAAGCCAGCAACTATGGTATCAGCAACATGAAGATTCTGATGAAGAACTTCGAGAACTGGACCATGGAGAAGGGCGAGAGATACGACGACTTGGAGAAACTCTATCGTGAGGTTACCAAGCAGTACACCCGCTACATCAACCATGTAGCATCTTATATCGGTGGCATCGAATATACAGAGATCAGACAGGGCGATGGTCAGGCTCAGAGCATGAACTACATCAACAAGGCACGTCAGAAGGAAGCCCTCACATGGCTGCTTGCACAGATGCGCAGCTTCGACAGTTGGCTCACACCTCATGCCCTGCTGAACAAGATGGAACTGAGTTTGGATGTGAACAAGAACATCTGCAAGCGCACCATTTCTTCACTGTTCAACCCCACTGCACTCTATCGCATCAAGGAAGGTGGAATGGTAAATGCCAACGCCAACTACACCATCGAAGGTTATATGAACGACCTGACCAACATGATCTTCAAGGCTCCTGTAGGTGGAAAGCTTTCTTATGCCGAGCAGGCTCTGCAGTCTAATGCCATCAATCTGATGATGCAGCGCACTGGCTTGCAGCCCGAGACAGGCAAGAAGACCAAGGGTCTCACCGACGACCAGTTGTGGCAGAACGACCTCGAGATGTCGCAGCAGATTTGCAATGCCAACGATATGTCCGACAGCTTCGTACGTATCAATTATGGTGGCAGCATGCTCAGCGATGCTGAGACTGGTGCCCTGATGACAGGAAGCCTGCAGCGTGTACTCAACAAGTATCGTGCTTATCGTGCTACCGCTACTGGCAGCACCCGCGACTTCTACTCTTATCAGATTCTTCTCATGGAGAAGTTGCTGAACAATAAGTAACTTTACTTTCGCAAGTTCAGAAGTTTAAAGGAGTTAAAGAAGATACCGCTTCGCTCAGAAGTTAAAGCCAACAGTCTTTTTGGAGGCATACTCAGCAGTAAAGCTGTTGTCTTAACTCCTTAACTCCTTTAACTCCCCGAATTCCTCAAAAAGAATTCTCCCCGAATTCTCCCCAGAACAAGTTATATATTTGAAAATAAATATTTTTATGAGAGAGAACAAAACACTGCACTACTACATGAAGTGGGCACTCATGCTTACTTTCATGTGGGTATGTCAATTTGCAAACGCCCAGGACTTCGTCAAGGGTAAGGTGATCGACCAGGCTGGTGAGCCTGTCACTGGTGCCTATGTAAGGTGGAAAGACACCAAGATAGGTGCCAGCACCGATGTGGATGGCAACTTCTCCATCCCTGCCCATCAGGGTAAGTTGGTCATTTCTTTCCTTGGCTACAAGACCAAGGAGGTAAGCGCTCAGTCTGGCAAACAGATAGAAGTGAAACTGGAAGAAGACGCCCAGCATCTCGACGAGTTTGTCGTAATAGGTTATGGTCTTCAGAAGAAATCGTCTATCACAGGTTCTATTGAGACCATCAAGGCTGACGACTTGCTCATGATGCCTACCGCCAACCTCGACAATGCGCTTACCGGACAGGTGGCTGGTCTGCAGGTCATGACTTCTACGGGTGACCCAAGTACTGCCAAGGAGGCTGCCCTTCATATCCGTGGTATTAACTCAGCTCCTTTGCTCGTTATCGATGGTGTGCCAAGATTCGGTACTACTACTTCTGATGGTGAGACTCGTCTTTCTGACCTCAACCCCGATGATATCGAGAGCATCACCGTATTGAAAGACGCTGCAGCTGCTGCCGTTTATGGTTCGCGTGCTGCCAATGGCGTAATTCTCGTACAGACCAAGCGCGCTGAGGGCAACCAGAAGTTGCGCATCAACTATCGTGGTCAGTACAACCTTCAGGAAGCCACCAAGTTGCCTGAGTTCCTCGATGCCTACGAGTTTGCCAAGCTTCGCAACCAGGCTATTGCCAATTCACCTTCCAGCACCCTGGCTCCTTATACAGAGGAGCAGTTGGAAAAGATCCGCACTCACTCCAACCCCAACGTCTATGGCGACAGCAACCTTTTAGACTATCTCGACAAGACGGGCTACTCTACCACTCATGCTGTATCTGCAAGTGGTGGCAACTCTTACGTAAAATACTATCTCTCTTTGGGCTATGCCAACTCCAAGGGTCTCTATAGTGGTGTAGGCCGCGACCGCATCAACTACTCCATGAAGTTGGATGCCACCCTCACCAAGGGTCTCGTCTTGTCTGTCGACTATACGGGCGCCAACTCTAACGCCAAGAACAGCAGCTACACAACCCTGGATGCAGCCTATAGCTATTCTCCCCTTCAGGTATACGAGTTTACCAATGGCGAGTTGGCAAGTATCGATGGTAGCAACCCACTCATCAACCTTCGTGGCTTGGGCGGATACATCAAGGACCTGTCAAGAATGGGTACTGTGAATGTCAACCTGCGATGGGACATCCCTTGGGTAAAGGGTCTGAATGCCTATGTACGTGGAACCTTCGATGACAACCATCGTATCGAGAAAAAGTACAGCACACCTGTAACTCTCTACACCTACGATGCCACTACAGAAGAGTTTGCCATCGACCAGAATACGGTTTATCCTAAGGCTAAGACAACCTTAGAGCAGACCGACCGTTTCTATAAGAGTCAGCTCTATGAGGCGGGTATCAACTACAACAACACCTTTGCGGCAAAGCATACCGTAGGTGCCACACTGGTCATGAACTATCAGCGACTCAACAATCAGTATATGATAGGCAAGAACCTCGACAAGACTTCTGTGCCCGAGACCATGGGTGTGGCCAAGAGCTCAACTCTCTCTGGTAATGAGACTATCAACGAACGTGCCTCTACCATCGGCCGTCTCAACTACAGCTACGCCAACAAGTACTTTGCTGAGTTCAGTTTCCGTGTCGACGGTTCTACCAACTTCTCGCCCTCCAACCGATGGGGTTTCTTCCCATCATTCTCTGGTTCATGGGTTGTCTCTAATGAGGAATTCTTCAAAGCCTGGAAGCAGAGCGTTATCTCCAACCTCAAGCTGAGAGCCTCTACTGGATGGTTGGGTAATGACGGTTTGGTGGGTGCATACTCATATCTGAAGAACTACACCGAGTCTGCCAACTATGGTTACAGCTTCGGCAGCAAGGGTTCTGCCTCAAGCGTTTACCGTCCAGGATTCACCCTCATGAGTTATCCTAACACCGATCTGTCATGGGGAAAGACCCACGACTATAACTTCGGTTTGGACATGGGCTTCTGGAACGGACGCATCGGTGTGTCTTTCGATTACTTCGTACGTTACGAGACCGACAAGATCACATCAGCACCCGACTATCTCTTCCCTCCTTCGACAGGTACCGACGGAGCTTATCCTTCTGAGAACTTCAGCAAGTTGAAGGCATGGGGCTGGGACTTCACCATCAGCCACAAGAACACCATCGGCAAGTTCAAGTACAACATGTCAATCAACCTGTCAAAGAGCAACGACAAATACCTCGACTTCGGCGACGAGAGCAGCCAGTTGCCCAACCTTCGCCGTAAGGGAACCAGCAGCATGGTATGGCAGATGTATCAGGCAGCAGGTCTGTTCCAGAGTCAGGAAGAAATCGACAACTGGCCACTCGACCAGGACGGACAGGGTAATGCAACCATCGCTCCTGGTGACATCAAATACATCGACCAGAACGAGGATGGTGTTCTCGACTCTCATGACTATATTTACGTCAAGAACTCTTCACAACCCGACATGGACTTCAGCTTCCGTTTCGGAATGCAATACAAGGGTTTCTTCCTCAATGCCATCTTCCAGGGCGAGTCTGGATACAAGCAGAACATTACCGACTACTATACATTGGAGAACGGTACCCTGCCTAAGTATCAGAAGTATCACCTTACCGACAGTTGGTCAGAGAGCAATCCTTCTGGCAAATATCCGCGCGTGAAGATTGCCACATCCAACGACAACAACCGCAAGAAGTCTACATTCTGGATTGAGGACTGTAATTTCGTGCGCCTCAAGTTGCTGAACCTCGGTTACAACTTCCCAGGCAGCATCGTCAAGAAGATGAGCCTCTCTTCGCTCAGCATCGCTTTGCAGGCAAGCAACCTCTTCACCATCAGCAGTCTGAAGAGCATGGACCCAGAGTCACTCCGTGGCTACCCTATCCAGCGTTCTTACGGTGTAACTCTCAACTTAGGTTTCTAACGAGACCACATTATATTATATATAGAACACAGAAAGTATGAAAATACAATTCAATAGAATCATAACCATCATTACACTCGCAGCCACCACCGGTGTGCTGACGAGTTGCGACAGCCTGTTCAGGGATGCTCCTCTCGACAAGATTTCCGAGAAGTCGGTATGGAGTAATCCTCAGCTTCTCGACGAATACGAGAACTCTTGGTACAGATGTATGAGCAATGGCTTCAGCACTTATGTTCCCAGCATTTCATTGGTGAAGAGTAAGTCAAGATATTATATGCCTTGGTTTGGCGACCAGATTAGCGTGGGTAAAAGCTCTTACTACAACGCCGGCTATGGCGACTTACTGAAAGGCAACAGCCAGGAGATTACCAAATGGGCTGCTAATGTATGGAGCAACTACTTCACTCAGATTCAGTCTATCAACACCTTGCTGGAAAATTTAGGTAATATCAGCAATGGCGACCAGAAGAACCGCATCATCGGTGAGGCGCACTTCATGCGAGGCTATTACTATTATATGCTGTGGAGAATGTTTGGCGGTGTAACCCTCATCGACCACACTTATAATCCACTCATCAAAGAAGAGAAGTTCCCACGTGCAAGCTATCAGCAGATGGTAGACTTCATCGTGGCTGAGGCCGATGAGGCTGCCAAGTATCTTCCCCAGGCTCACGCCACTACCGAGACAGGTCGCGCCACCAAGGGTGCAGCTATCATGCTCAAGGCTAAGACTTACCTCTGGGCTGCCAGTAAGGTATTCCAGAACAAGGGTGAGGAACTTACCTACTTAGGTTTTTCCGACGACCAGTCACACGTCATGCTGGAGAAGGCCAAGAAGGCTTACGAAGACCTCTTCGCTCTGAACCAGTACAGCCTCATCCCTATCTCTGCCACCACACAGGACGATATTCGCGATGCCTATCGCAAAATCTTCCTGACCAAGAACTCACAGGAGTCTATCTTCGAGGTACAGCATTCTGATGATGGCGACTTTGCCAACAAGTTTGGTCATAAGCTCGACAGAGACGCAGCCTCTCCTTTCTTTACAGGTACGACAGCAGCCTACACTCCTACCCAGAACCATGTGGACGAGTATGGCATGCAGCCTGGCAAGACCTACGATGCACAGCATCCATACAACAACAGAGACTATCGTTTCTATGCCAACATCCTGTATGATGGATGTACCTACCGCAACCACGTGATGGACATTCATTATACAAACCGTACTGCCGGTGTCGACCTTACGCCTTATGGTACTTCTACGTCGGCTGCCGTAACCTTGACTGGTTATTACATGGGCAAGTTTGTTGATCCAAGCCAGACTATCGACAACAACGACACCTATGCCAGCAAGCAGAACTACATCATCTGGCGATTTGCAGAGGCACTGCTCGACTATGCTGAGGTTTGCTACGACTTAGGAAACACAGACTTGGCAAAGGAGTATGTCAACAAGACCCGTCAGCGTGTTCACATGCCAGACATTGAGAATCCAACACTCGACGACATCAAGAACGAGCGTCGTGTGGAAATGGCTTTCGAGGAAACCACCTACTGGGATCTCTTCAGATGGGGTGTGGCAGAGCAGAAGATGAACGGCGAGACCAATCCTCTGAAGGGTATGCGTGTCGACGTAACTGTGGTAAACAACGAGGTGGTAAACACCAAGTACACCATCAGCAACGTAAACCGTTTCCCTAAACGTGTGAGAGTCTTCGACAAGAAACAATACTATCTGCCCATTCCTTGGAGCGAGATCAAGTATCACGGCATTGCCCAGAACCCAGACTGGACAGAACAATAAAAAGAGCACTATTCATATATAGCCGTAATAAAACACTCAATATAAACAACGGATAATAGTTCTTTCGTCAGCAAAATGCTGACGAAAGGACATTCCTTAACAAAAAACATCATCTTTATGAGAAAAATTTACTTAGCATGGGCGCTATTACTCAGCGCAATCGGAGTTCAAGCACAGGAGTACAATCTTTTCCCTGCTTCAGTAGTCGACGAAAATGGCTGGTTGTGGTTCAACAGCCAGAATATCGTTGACCAGTACGTTGGTGTCTGCAATGAAGAAGACTACAAAGTAGCCCCTGAAGGCAAAATCATCCAGATGGTTTATGCAGACCAATTTCAATATCCTTCGACTACAGTAGATCCAGATGCAATTGGCTACGGAAAAGGCGGCGAGTTGGGTGCTGATGGATTTAAGAAAGGAGCTATCATTTTACCTGCAGCAAGTGCATCAAATTCACCAAATGGTGGTGGAATTGTTCTTTGCCTGCCTTCATGCTCTACATTCAGCATAAATGTTTCATGCTCGGGATCCATCTACTGCCAACTTTTAAGCACAGACAAAGTAGGCACTATCTTCGGTGATTATGAAGTGCGCAAGGCATATAGCATGTTCAACAAGTTTGCAGGTGCAGGCAACACCACGGTTACAGGCCTTGAAAAACAAACAAATGGCTACAACGAAATTACAATTAAGTCCGACAAACCTGTATATGCATACTTCCGCAACATCACAAATAAAGAGGTTTACATCCACGGCATCAAGGTGACCACTCCTAAACAGGAGACTACAGGTATTGCCAACATACAGACACAGGGTACTGCCGCACAGGAGGTATATACTATTGATGGCGTCAAGGTAGGCAACACCTTGAAGGGTCAGAAGCAGGGCTTGTACATTGTCAAGCAGGGTAACAACATCAAGAAGGTTATTAAATAAATGACCGCAAACTTTTATATTTATCAACATAAGACACTACAAGTATGAAGAAATTCTTTACACTTTTGTTGGCTGTCATCAGTACAATGACAGCCTTCGCACAGACAGAACCTGCCATTGAATTGCAGGCAGAGGTAGATGGTAATACCAGAACTCTTACTATCGGACTGGGGGTAGAAGGAACAGTACAGATAGACTGGGGTAATGGCGAGAAAGTCACATCAGAAGTGATTCCTGCTTTCGATGGCTGGAACCAGGTGAACGTCTCTGGTACCGTATCAGGTGAAGGAAAAGTAAAAATCTATGGCGATAACATCGTTTATTTCGAATGTTCATCAAGAGTAGATGGTGCCCAAGTATTGTCTTTGGATGTAACTAAGGCTACAACCTTGAAAGATTTGACTGCCAATACCAACAAATTGGCTTCCATGGATCTGACAAAGAACACTGAGTTGGAGAAGCTGACCATCAACAACAATCAGTTGACAAGCATTGATATCAGCAAGTGTACCAAATTGACAACTTTGGACATTACTAATAATCTCCTGACAGCAATAGACATCACCAAAAATCAGGCATTACAGACTCTTAGAATTGGACAGAACAAACTTGCAGGAGAATTAGATTTATCCACCAATCCAACCCTCAAAACTGTAGCTGCTCTTACAAATGAATTAACCTCAGTTAAGATTGGTAATAACACTGCATCTAAACCTTGGTTCAGTTTTAACTACAACAAGCTGACAAGCATAGATGCATCAGGAATAAATGATGCTAAAAATGCAACACTTTTTCTGACAGGTAACCAGTTGACAGAAATCAAACTGCCAGCTACCCAAATGAAGTCTTTGAACATCACTAAGAATAACTTCACATTGGCTACACTCCCTGCTCCAAGCGTTGCTAAGTTTTTCACTTATGCACCACAGAATGACTATGTCATTGCAGAATCTTACAAGGTAGGTGATGTACTCGACCTCTCATCACAGACAAGTGCCACTTTGAACACCCAATTTGCAGTTTACAAGTCAGACAAAACTGCTCTGACAGAAGGCACCGACTACACGGTTGCAGATGGCAAGATTACATTCCTTACGGCACAGGAAGCTGTATATGTAACCATGAGTTCTGCTACATATAGCAAGTTTACTGGCACTAACATCTACAAGACTACCGTCACTAAGGTAGAAGGTTCTACAGGCATCAACGCTGTTACTGCTCAGGGTGTGAAGGTAAGCACAGCAGGTAATGAAATTTCTATCTCTGGACTTTCACAGGGCGACGCTGTAACAGTAGCCAACTTGGGTGGTGCTGTGGTAGCTAACTTCCACGCCAACTCTGCCAATGCTCATGTTCAGGCTGCAAAGGGTCTGTACATCGTCAGCATCAACGGCAAGGCGATCAAGGTAGCCCTCTAATAATTTTATTTCATAAAGTGCCACATCGCATGGGCGAAACGTCCCATGGGTATGGCACTTTTTTCAATCCAACAAGTACAACTATGAAGAAGTCTTTAGCACTAACCATTCTTTGCCTCCTCTTTGCCTTCCAGGCAGGAGCATTCAACAAGAACACAGGAACCGTTGGCAACACGGTGTGCTTTGTGCGCTTTGCCGACGAGGATGCCAGTATTTTTGAACATACGATAGACACCTATCAGAACCTGTTCAACGGCAGCAACACTACCGACAACTCGGTATACAACTATTTCCGACAGGCTTCCTACAACCAGCTGGAATGGAAGAGTTCCTTCTATCCTGTTACTACTGACACCAAGATCGTGTCTTACAAGACACGTTACGAAAGAGCATACTACCAGAAGTATGATGCCACATTGCGTCCCTCTGGCTACAACTCAGACACCGAGGGTGAAGCACGCATGCAGGCATTGGTAAGAGAAATAGCCAACTATATAGAGAAAGACGTGACTGACGCTACCGACATCGACAAGAACGACGATGGCTACATAGATAACCTGTGCATCATCTTCAGCGGACAATCAGAACTGAGCAACAAGCGAGGCATCCTCTGGCCACAACGCAAGGACTTGGCTTTGCCTGATGAAAAGGCTATCTATATAAAAGGTAAGAAGTTGGTGGGCTACATCATGGTTTTCGACGAGGCTAATGGTTATGAAAACTTCGAAGGCATCGCCCTCAATACCGGAGTCCTTTGCCATGAGATGTCTCACTCATTGGGCACCTACGATCTGTATCATGCTTCAGGAAGCCTCAACCCTGTAGGAATATGGGACTTGATGTCAGACAATCAGCTCGTAGCTCAAAACATGACAGCCTACACCAAGTATCGCTACTGTAAATGGATTGACGAGATACCAGAGATTTCCGAAGCTGGTGCCTACACCTTGAATCCCGTAGGTGGCAGCAGCAAAGAAAACATTGCTTATAAAATCAAACCTGTAGGAAGCGATGAATACTTCGTAGTGGAATATCGCAAAAAGGAAGGTTTCGACAAGAGTCTTCCTGGTTCGGGTCTGCTTATTTACAGAATCAACCCTGCCTACACTGGAGGCAACGTCAACTATAATGGCACTACCCGACTCGACGAACAGTACATCTTCCGTCCTAACGGAACCATCACATCGGATGGTGATATCACAAAGGCTTTCTTCAGTGCCGAGAGTGGAAGAACTGCTTTTGGTGGCGAGGCTACAGCCAAGCCCTTCTATAGCAATGGCAAGGAGGCACCTTTTGCCATCAGCAACATTTCTACTTGCGGAAGCACTATCTCGTTCTATCTCCACGAATCTACCAACCACCTTTCTTTGAGCAAGAAAGAGATTACCTTGGCTGGAGGCGCACAGAGTTCGGCTACAGTAACCATCTCCTCTGACGAGGCTTGGACTATAGAGAACCTTCCTGCATGGATCACTGTGAGCCAGACTGAGGGTACAGGAAATGCAGAGGTCACCTTCACTGCGAACAGCGAGAACAATGAGCCACAAAACAGAACGGCTACCATCATGGTGAAGACAGCCAGCACGGAGGCACCACTGACCATCACCCAGTTGTCGAACAGCATAACGGCTCCATCGCAACTGACAGGAAGTGTACAAGACGACGGCATCCATTTGTCTTGGACTGCGGCTTCGGCTGGTGAAACACTTCTCTACGATGACTTTGAGAACACAGAGAATCCCAATGGCTGGGTTATCACCACTTCGGGCGATCGTGGTTGGAGATGGCAGAAAGGCGACCCCAACAAGGGCTTTTACCGACCATACGAGGGAAGCTATGCTGCTACAATGTATTCCGCATGGGAGGATATTCACCAAGATGAATATTTCACATCTAAGACCTTCGCTTACGGCAAGACGCTGAGCTTCTATTCTCGTACAACGGCTGCAGGAAAGACACCCACAAACCCACAGTATTATAATGTGGAGGTAAGCAAGGACAACGGAAAGTCATGGACACCCATTTTCAATGCTTGTACTGATTTAGCCGCATCGGTGGCAGGCAAGTACACCAAGGTTACCCTCGACCTCTCGGAATATCAGTCAGCAGAAATGCAAATCCGATTCCACTGCTATGATACAGACAACATGGGGTTGAGCTACTACTGGCAGATTGACAACCTCGAAATCTTGGGCAGCAGTTCCAACAATATCACTGGATACAACGTGTATAGAAACGGCATCAAGATTGCCACCAGTACAGCGACCGACTATGTAGACCCTGCTCCATTGGATGGTACCAACACCTATGCAGTAAGTGCCACAGGAAGCTTTGGGGAAAGCAGTCCATCCAATAGTGTTGAGTTGCAGTTTACATCGACAGGTATCTCTACTCCTACTACACATGGTCTTCAGGTAATGGGAGTTTACGACTGTCTGGGCCGTCGCATCAACAGCAAGGAGATGCAACGCGGACAAATCTACATCGTCAAGTATGCCGATGGAAAGACCAGAAAGGTAAGTAAATAAACAAGACTTCTTCCTCCCCCTATCATGGGGACAACAACCTCTATGCCAAGCGGCTTCGATGGCAGATGAAAGCGGCTTCGATGAGCAACGAAAGCAATTGCGTTGGGCATCGAAGCCGCTTGCATTTTTTTAGAATATTCTTCTGCTGAAATATAATAAAGTGGCAAAGGCATCGTTATATTAACAAAAGCAAGAACTTAACATATAATAAAACGCCTATGAAGCAATATTCTACTTCTGATGAAATGAGACCGTCGAGAAAGACTATCAATATGATCAAACAGATAGCCTACACTTATCGCGCTATCAAAATGAACGGACGTTACGAGGCGTTCTGCCTCAACTAAAATAAGAACAAAGAATGAAACCAATCATATCCCCATCTCTGTTGTCTGCCAACTTTATCGACCTGAGAAGCGACATAGAGATGATCAACAAGAGCGAAGCCGACTGGCTTCATCTCGACGTAATGGACGGAGTTTTCGTGCCCAATATCTCTTTTGGATTTCCTGTCATCGAGGCGGTGTCAAAGGTATGCACCAAGCCTCTCGACGTGCATTTCATGATTGTCCACCCAGAGCAGTACATAGAGCAGACTGCCAAGGCGGGCGCAATGATGATGAATGTGCACTACGAGGCATGCACCCACCTTCACCGTACCATACAGCAGATTCATGCCGCTGGAATGAAAGCCGGTGTAACACTGAACCCATCCACACCTGTCTGCGTGCTCGAAGACATTATCTGCGATGTGGACATGGTGCTGCTGATGAGTGTGAATCCTGGCTTCGGCGGACAGCAGTTCATAGAGAACACCATAGGCAAGCTGGCACGACTGCGCCAACTCATCAAGTCATCCGGCTCGAAAGCACTGATAGAGATCGATGGTGGCGTGCAGGCAGAAACGGCTCCCCGCCTGATAGAGGCTGGTGCCGATATTCTGGTGAGTGGCAGTTATGTGTTCAAGAGCAAAGACCCTCTTGCCACCATCCACGGTCTTAAAACATTGTAATATTCGAGAATACATCGTGCTCCTTAGCCATACGACGTAGGTTAAGGAGTGCGTAACGCATTCTGCCAAGACTGGTGTTGATGCTTACATTCGTAAGTTCGGCGATTTCCTTGAAGGACAACTGCTGGTAATAACGCATATACACCACCTCCCTCTGGGTAGGTGGCAGCAGGTTGACCATCTTCTTAACATCCGACATCACCTGTCCCCGCACGATAGTGTTCTCCGCATTATCGAAGACCACGTATTCGTCTCTTATCTTCGACATATCGTTGTCATCGGGAGTCTCCACGATGTTTTGTAATCTGTTGTCGCGATACATGTCCATCATCACATTGTGGGCTATGCGCATGCACCATGCCAGGAACTTGCCATTGGGCACATACTGGCGCTGCTGCAGTTTGGTAACCACCTTGACGAATGTCTCCTGAAAGACATCATTCGCCTTTTCCTGGTCGTGAACCACAAACATGATGTAGCCGAACAGTTTCACCTCGTTGCGAGACAATAACAAATCGAATGCCCGATTGTCGCCCTCGACATAAGCCAAGGCGAGTTGCTCATCGGTCATTTCTTCGAGTTTTCTCATTTTTCTAACCTCTTTAGTTTCTTCAAGTAGAAATCTTAATCTATAGGCTATTTGTTTTTATTGTGTTAGGAATGTTAAAAATCACTGCAAAGATAGTACTTTTATCAAAAACCACCAAACAAGAAGACTTTTTTATTATCTTTCACACTATTTTTTAACAATTAGTGGCTGAGGAGATGAGTGATAACTTCTATAACTTCTGAACTTGCTAAAGTTCAATTATATATATACCAAAAAGAGGTTGGTGCAGGATGCACCAACCTCGTGATAATGATTTCAATAAAGAAAATTGAAATCTTATAAAAGATGCTGCAAATATAAACTTTATTATTGAGAACTCCAAGCTTTTTTGACGGAAAATGAGTTTTTTAACATTGTGTACGCAACCATTACCAAATAAATTCATTATCTTTGTGGCGAAAATAACAACTACAGTATTAATCATTATCTATTTTAAAGCAAATTATGAGATACTTAAAGACACTATTGCTCGCTCTCCTATTGCCAGCTTGCGCCTTTGCAGCAGGATGGGACGACAATGAGTACAAGCGTATCGAGCAGAGCATCCAATTGCCAAAAATTGCCGAACGCCAGTTCCTTATCACATCTTTTGGTGCCAAGACTACAGCTACAGCTGCACAAAACCAAAAGGCCATCAACAGAGTCATCTCTCTTGTCTCCAAGAAGGGAGGCGGAAAGGTGATCATCCCTAAGGGTACCTGGAACACAGGAGCCATTGAGTTGAAGAGCCATGTCAACCTCGTTCTTGAGGAAGGCGCCACCCTTCACTTTGCCTTCGAGCCTAAGCTCTATCCCCTGGTACGTACCTCTTGGGAAGGTCTGGCTTGCTGGAACTACTCTCCCTGCATCTATGCTTACAAGGCTACCGACATTGCCATTACCGGTAAGGGAACCATCGATGGAGGTGGCAACAACGACACCTTCTGGCAGTGGAATGGCAGCCCTCGTTTCGGTTACAAGGAGGGTGTTACCAAAGAGAGCCAGAAGTTGGGCTCACGCAGCAAACTGCTGAAGATGGCAGAGGACGGTGTGCCTTTCGACGAGCGTAAGTTCGGTATGGGCTATGGCTTGCGTCCTCAGTTGGTCAACATGGTACACTGCGAGCGCATCCTTATCAAGGATGTCAAGATGATCAACTCGCCTTTCTGGGTCATCCATCCACTGCTCTCCAAGAACATCACGGTAGACGGTGTGTATGTATGGAACGAAGGACCTAACGGTGACGGTTGCGACCCTGAGGCTTGCGAGAATGTTCTCATCCAGAACTGCGTGTTCCATACCGGCGACGACTGCATCGCTATCAAGAGCGGTCGCAACAACGACGGTCGTCTCTGGAACCAGCCTTCCAAGAACATCATCATCCGCAACTGCAAGATGGAAGACGGCCATGGCGGTGTGGTGATAGGAAGTGAGATCTCGGGTGGCTGCGAGAACGTATATGCCGAAAACTGCGTGATGGACTCTCCACACTTGGAGCGCATCCTGCGTATCAAGACCAACAACTGCCGTGGCGGTCAGGTGCAGAACATCAATATGCGCAACGTCGTCGTGGGTCAGTGCAAGGAGGCTGTGGTGAAGATCAACCTCGACTACGAGAGAAAAGAAATATGCTATCGTGGTTTCGAACCTATCGTGAACAATGTGAATGTAGAGAACGTCACCTGTCAGAAGAGCGACTACGGCGTGCTGATTATCGGCCGCGACTCTTTGGAGAATGTCTACGACATCAATATCAAGAACTGTAAGTTCGACGGTGTGGTGAAAGAGCCTGTCAAGATCACCGGCAAGACCCGCAACGTGAAGTTCGACAACCTCGTCATCAACGGCTCCCTCGTTCTCAACAAGGAAGACCAGCCCTACAAGAACTATAGCGAATGGCTCACCTACAGCGAGATGAAGCGTGTGCCCCACTCTTACCTGCTCGACTTCAGCAGCAAGCCCAAGTGGAGCTATGTGATGGGTATCGAGATGGAGGGAATGCTCGACACCTACGAGCACTACAAGGAAGGCAACAATGCCATCCTCGACTACCTGAAGGAATATCCTGCCAAGATGATCGATGAGAAAGGCAACATCACTGGCTACAAATACGAAGACTTCAACCTCGACAATGTGCGTACTGCCAAGTTCATCCTGCGCATGCACAACCTCTTCCCTACCAAGGGAACAGAGAAAGCACTGAAGACACTCTTCAAGCAGTTGCAGAACCAGCCTCGCACCAAGGAGGGAGTTTACTGGCACAAGGCTATCTACGCCAACCAGGTATGGCTCGACGGTATCTTCATGGGACTGCCTTTCTACTGCAACTATGCCGTACAGACCATGAAGCCCAAGAAGGCAGAGAAGTATCTCAACGATGCGGTAGACCAGATGGTGAAGACCGACTATCGCACCTACGATGAGAAGACGCAGCTCTGGAAGCACGCATGGGACGAGACCCATCAGCAGTTCTGGGCAAACAAGGAAGACGGCAAGAGCCAGCACTGCTGGGCAAGAGCCTTGGGATGGTATGTGATGGCTATGACCGAGTGTCTCGACGCCATGCCCGAGAACTACGCACGCCGCCAGGAGGTGATCGACCTGCTGAACAAGGCGATGAAGAGTGTGGTGAAGTACCAGGACAAGAAGACTGGCGTATGGTACGACGTGCTCGACGTGAAGAGCGACAAGAACTATCTGGAGAGCACAGCCTCTTCGATGTTTGCCTATGTGCTGCTCAAGGGCTACCGCAAGGGCTACCTCTCTGAGGAATATCTCAAGGCTGGCGTGAAGGCATACAATGGTATCTTGAAACAGTTTATCAAGGTAAACGCCGACAAGACCATCAGTCTGACACGCTGCTGTGCAGTAAGCGGCTTGGGCCCTGGCCCTGGCCCATACGTCAAGAAGCCCAACTACAAGCGCGACGGCAGCTTCGAATACTATATGAGCGAGCCTATCCGCGACAACGATGCCAAGGGCGTAGGTCCTTTCATCTGGGCAAGTCTCGAAATGGAACAGCAGGGACTTATCAAGTAACTCTATAAAAACAATCAGGCTAACAAATGAAGAAATCATTATCTATCATTGCAGCCTCACTCATCAGCATATCTACCATGGCACAGGCTCCGGCTTTTCCAGGAGCCGAAGGCCATGGTAGATTTGTTACTGGAGGAAGAGGCGGTAAAATCTATCACGTAACGAATCTCAACGACAGCGGAACAGGCTCTTTCCGAGAGGCTGTCAAGTCGGGCAAAAGAATCATCGTTTTCGATGTGGCGGGTGTCATCGCCTTGAAGTCTGACTTGAAGATAGCAGACAACATCACCATCCTCGGACAGACTGCTCCCTCGCCAGGCATCACCCTGCGCTATTATACCGTTCAACCGGGCAGCAACAACATCATCCGTTTCATTCGCATCCGACGTGGACAGGAGAAGAACATCAACGATGGTGCTGATGCCTCATGGCAGCGCAACAAGACGGGTATCATCTTCGACCACTGCTCCTTCAGCTGGAGTATCGACGAGGTGGCTTCGTTCTATGACAACAACAACTTCACCATGCAGTGGTGCACCGTGGCAGAGAGCCTTACCAACCCTGGTCACTCCAAGGGTGCTCATGGCTATGGCGGCATCTGGGGTGGTAAGTTGGCAAGTTTCCACCACAACTTCGTGGCTCATCTCATGAACCGTGGCCCTCGTTTCAATGGTGCCCGATATGGTTGGACGGGCTATACTAATAACAAGGAATACAGCACCTATAAGTGGCAGAACACCGTACAGGCTGAGAACGTAGACTTTCGCAACTGCGTGATGTATAACGCTCAAGGCACCTGCTATGGCGGTCCTGGTGGTGGACAAATCAATATTGTCAACAACTACTATAAAGCTGGTCCCAGCCATAGCCTTTCCAGCAAAACCCTCGATGGACTCAAAGTGGATGTGAGCACAGGCAAGGAGCGAGGCAGCCAGGAACGCATTACCCTTGTCACGCTTTCTACACAGAGCAACTCCGACAAGAGTCATCCTGAGTTCTACGACATGACCAGCCGTTATTATATCAATGGTAATACGACCGAGACTACCAAAGGCTCGAAAACTGCGAATAAAGACTGGAAGGGCGTAAACTACGACAAGGGCGTTCCAAGCCTGAACGGAGAATATTACAGTCCCGATGCCAAGAACTTCTATGGCGATGCTGTGGCTCATACCACTATCAGTGGCAAGTCGTGTGTAAAAATCAAGATGGATGAACCTGCTCCTACAGGACAAGTAACCACCCACTCTGCTGCCGAAGCATACGAAAAAGTTTTAGCCTATGTAGGAGCATCCCTCTATCGCGACAAAATAGATGCGCGATACATGGAAGAAGCCAAGACGGGTACGGCAACCTACAAGGGAAGCATCACCAACTCGCCTGGTATTATAGATAAGGTGTCAGACGTGAAGGGTTATACGGAAACCAACTTCGGCACAGGCTCTCGTCCTGCTGGATTCGACACCGACAAGGATGGTATTCCTGATGAATGGGAGAAGGCGAATGGCCTGAATCCAAACGACGCTTCTGATGCCCTCACCTACTCGCTCGACGCTAAGGGTTACTATACCAACATAGAGGTATATGCCAACTCACTGGTTGAAAACATCATGAAGGCAGAAAACCAGGATGCCCTTTCAGGAGTAGATGAGTATTATCCAACTTCTACCTCTACAGGCATCAGCCAGACGGTTGTCGACAAAGGCGAAGTGGCTTCCATCACGTATTATGACCTCAACGGCTCTCGTCTCAATGCCCCTGCCAAGGGTATCAGTATCAGAAAGATAACCTACAGCAATGGCAAAACCGCAACAGACAAAGTAATTAAATAAAGAAAAGCCTATCGTTCATGGTCGAAAAAGGGATGTTTTATGTCCTTTTTTCGACCTTTTTGCATTTTAATCGAAATTTAATGCCTTTTTTAGAACAACCTATCTAATTTTTTACTAACTTTGCAAAAGAAGATAAGAGCAATCGGCAATCTGAAAGTTGTCTTTCTTTGCGCCCGTTTGCACTTTCTTCACCTAAGAGTTAAATAAAACATTAATTAATCTTTTAAATCTTACGTTTATGAATAAAATTTTACGCATTTCAATGATCGCTGTATTGGCATTAATTGCTAATTTCAGCTTTGCTGGTGTATCAACCATTGATTTTACCAATCTTACTGTTAAAACTGTTAGTGATGAAAACAACAAGGAAAACAACGGCTATACTTTCACATCAGGCGACTTTACATTTACAGCAAAGAAAAATAATGGTTCAACACAACCAACCCAAAATGCCAACACCAAAGACCTACGCCACTATGCCAAGAACACCATTACCATCAGCGGTGCAAAAATGACTAAAATGGTCTTTACTATCTCTAATGCGGGTAAAATCAGATGGGCAAAAGTGACTGCTTCAGAAGGCACAATGACTGTGGATCAGACTAAAGGTACTGCAACATGGGAGAACACCGTTGGTTCTTCATCTGTAACATTGACAGTTGGCGACAAAAACGAATATGGAACAGATGCAAAAACTAAAGCAGGACAATTTAATGTGGACAAAGTAGACATTACTTCTGACGGTCAAGGTGGCGGTGAAACTCCAACTCCTCCAGCAGAAGAAACTAAAGCAGAAAACATCGCTGCATTCAAGGCTTTGACAAGTGGAACAACTGCCACTTTAACTCTCAAGGATGCTCAAGTAGTTTACAAGAACGTTTACACAACAAAATCAGGTGCAACAAACACAGAGTACTATGTTCGCGATGCATCAGGTGCTATTCAGTTCTTCAATACAGATTTGGAATTAAATGTAAATCAAATTATCAATGGTACTGTAGAGGTTAAGTACACTCTTTACAACGAGATGACTGAGGCTACAAAGACTGCAAATACATCTGCAGAAAAGTTAACTATCACAGACGGTGAAGCCGCAGTTCCTACAAAGGTTACTGTAGCAGACCTCACATCAGACAAATATCTTTGTGATCTTGTAACTGTAGAGAATGCAAATATTATATCAGAAACTTCTGGTACTTATACCAATCAATATCTTACAAATGGTACTGAGAAAGTTATGATTTACGACAAATTTAAAACCAAAACAACCATCACAGATGGTGAAGGTCTTGACGTAACAGGTATCTTAGTCACGGGTAAGTTGAGCGGTAAAGTTATTAAAGAACTTGCTCCTATCTCTGCTCCTATACCAACTGGCATCAACAACATCACAACCGATGCAACACTGGAGAATGCTCCTGCATTCAACCTCGCTGGCCAGAAGGTAGGTAAGGCATACAAGGGTGTTGTCATTAAGGCTGGCAAGAAGTTCATACAGAAGTAATCTTCCTCTCAAGAGGCTCGTTACTCTTAAGCAGCTAAGCCTCCTTGTTGGTAAGTCTATCCTACCAGCAAGGAGGCTTTTTTTCTCCCATTACAAAAGCAACGGAGTGAATGACGCAAGATTTAAACGCGGAGCCGATTACTTTGAGTCGATTAAAAAGACTAAAAAAGAAGTGTCTACTATTCCAGTTTTACAAAAACTTAAGCACCTACTCTTCCAGTATGTAAAGATCTGTCTTGCCCGTCAAGTGGGCACTCAGGGACCAAGCGATGGGCACTCAGGGACCAAGCGGTGGGCATCGACAGAACAAGGGACGGGCACTCATTGCCCATGCGGTGTGCACAGAATGCCCAAACGTTGGGCGATTTTTGGGCATTGATAAAAGTAGTCTTATCGCTTTACGCCTCCTGAATCAACATGACACCGAACCGAGATAAAAAAAGGTCTTCTGCCGAAACAGAAGACCTTATATTTTTTGCGACTTGCAGGAACGAAGTCCTGCAAGGGAAAACGAAATTACTTGTTGATGAACTTTTTGCCGTTCTTGATAACAAGCCCCTTGGCATTGCTTGCCACTTTCTGACCGAGAAGGTTGAATGTAGCGCCCTCGTTAGCAGCCTCAGAAGCATTGATGTTTGAAATGCCAGAAGTGCCAGCAGCCACGAATTCAAAACCGTAGAAATTGATACTACCTATTGGATAAGTGATAGACACATCACCCGCTTTTACTGCTACAGAGACAGCAGGATAAACTTTCTTAGCTACCTCTACTCCATCAACCATCATGTTAACAGAAACAGCCTCTGACTCTAAGAGTATCTTATTAGCCAATTCTGCATCATTCTGTGTCAATATAACATTACGGTTTGTAGCAGAAGAAGATCCTGTACGAGCATATACTTTAAGAGTACCATCTGAAGGCAAAGTAAGAGTCAAATTATTCTTTGATGAAGACTTTCCACCAGATTTCAATCTTTTATCAAACTTCTGATAAGAATCAGCAGTACCAAAATAAGCCGAATTCGCATCTACAGCAAGTTTGGCATTTGTATCAACAACTTTCAAGACCAAACCATCTGCAGTAAAAGTGGCAGGCACAGAACCAGCTGCATAATCTGTATCGAACGACAACGTCTGTGCATTCATACTTGCTGCCATAGCGACAGCTGCAATAAGAGTAAAGAATTTCTTCATAATCGTTTGTTTTTAGTTTGTTTTTGTTCGTTTTATGTTTTAGAAATTAGTCTTTAATATGACTACGATGCAAAAGTACAACTTAATCGTAAAAAATGCAAGACAAAAATGCAAGAATTCATCGTAAACGTTTACGTGAGTTTAATTAGATTAAGGAGGAACAACTATCAAGATTTTGCATTACCTTTGTACCCAAGTCAAAGCTGCACTCGGCATAACATTCAAGCAAGTTTGATGTTCTGCACTCGTTTGCAAAGACTTTGTACCCACGTCAAAAGCAGTACCCTTAACTTCTAATCTTATTTACTGAAAACAATATAAATTATATATAACCTAAAAAAGTAACAAACAAATGAACAGAAATCTACTAAGATTCGGACTACTATGCTTAGTCCTACTCGTTTCAGTCGTTACAAAGGCTGGTGATTTCCGAGACATTAAGCTCGACTTGGCAGGCGGCAGTTTATTTACTGCTGATGAAATGTCAACTCAGTCGGCTACATCTTTCGGAGTCTCAATAGCCACCGACGGAAGCGCGACTCGTGTTGCGGCAGATGCAACGGATGCTAATGCTGTGATTTCATGCAAGTATCATGACAATCAACATGGAGTGACCAACTTCAAGGCAACAGTCCCTGTAACAGGTCCCGTAAAAATCACAATGGGTAATTGTTTCTATGGTAGTACTGCCACTGTAAAAGACGCACAAGGAACCACCATCGGAACAATTAATGTAAAAGAAGCAGGAAATTGCTGGCATGGAAACAAAACCGCCAATGTAACCTCTTGCGTTTACAAAGGCACAGAAGCCACTACCCTTACTATAGAAGGTGGAGGCTATGTTCCTTATTTGGCTGTTGAGGCAGTAAACGCTGCTGACTTGGCAAGTGACATTACCCTCACTTACTCTTTAGGAACGACGACAGCAGAAGGAACACTCCCTGCAAGCGCAAAGGTAGAAGTGGGAAGCAGTTATACACTTCCTGTCAATACCACACTCTACGTAGCAGGCAGCACTCTCACTGGCTGGACAGATGGCACCAACACCTACAAGCCTGGTGAAACCATCACTGCTCCAAGCGCAAGTGCTACGTTGACTCCTGTCTTTACAGCCAACACCAAGTCGCTTGCCGACCGCACAGAGGCAACCACCCTCACCTATTACTTCGGTCACCAAAATGGTGCCCAGGATATCAACTATCAAGGAAAGAAAGGCATTTTGGTAACCCAGGCGACTGTCGATGGTGAAACCATTGATGTAAAGATTGACCTCGACGGAACACCAAGCGGAGCTAAGTTCAACAATGCAGACCGTGCAGACGAATGGGCACAGATGAATGCAAACGGCATCATCACCGTTCCTTCTTGCAAGGGTGCAACCATTGAAATGGCTGCATACGGCAACATCACAACGACAACAATTGATGGACAGGCAGAATATACTTCAGGTAAAGTCATCAGCCAGGCCATTGCATCAAGTGCTGAAACTGTGGACATCGTCATTGGCGATGGTTCATACTATAGCTATTTGAAGATCACTCTTCCTGTCGTTGCAAGCAAACCTGCTGGCAAGACTTTCAACAATGAGGCTGCCAGCGTCGTATTTGCGATGAACGACATTAACAATGCAAGTGCCAACACAACCTCTCCAACTGATGCTTTCAGCACCATTGCATTTGATTACGGAGCAAACTTATCTTTGAAAGGAATTCTCGAAATTACCAAGGCGGATGGTACCGCATCAGGTATCAATGGTCTCAAAATTAATAATGACACAGGAACTAAGCAAACTGAAATCAACTGGTTTGTTCGTCCTGCAGCAGGACTTACTTTCTCCCCAACCAAGGTGAGCGGTTATGTAAACCGCTGTAGCACGGATGTAGAAAACGGAATCGTTATCAGCGCTCATAAGGCAAACGGAGAAATAATAACTCTCGGTACCTATACCGCTTGGCGTCAAGGCAAAGCTTCATCTACTAAGCCTTACGATCAGACCGCTATCCATCAGTTTGAAATCACACTGACAGCAGAGCAGCAGGCAGCCTTGGCTGGTACCGATGGCTTCTATCTGACATCTACTATCGGCGTAGCTAAAAATAAGCAGGCAGTTTTCGGTCCTGTTACTATCGAAGGCACCGTCAACGGAACACTCGTTGCAGTAAACAAATACAAACTCTCTGCCGTTACCAATCCTGAAGGCATCGCTGAAATATCTATCTATCCTAAGGCTGATGAATATCAGGAGAACGATGTGGTAACCCTGACAGCAGCCGATAAATTCGGTTATAATTTTGTCAACTGGACTGACAAGAACGGCACAGTGCTTTCTACTGAGAGCAAATTCAAATATACTGTGACAGAAGACCAGACTCTCACTGCCAACTATAAGAAGGTAAAGACCTATGCACTCGACGTAAACGTAGAAGGTGGCGCCAAGGACTATATGGTGACTCTCTCTCCTGCCCCAGAGATGGTAGATGGCAAGAAGATGTATGAAGAAGGTACAGAGGTAACTCTTACCGCAACAGGAAACGACATCATCGACTTCAACAACTGGAGCAATGGTGAGACAACAGCAGAAATCAAGACGACGATGAATGCAGACCAGGCTTTCACTGCCACATTCTCGGCCAAGGACTACATCGTGGCATGGGACTTCTATCAGGAAGGCAAGGAAGGTCGCACTGCCGACTTTGCTGCAGCCGACAATGACGCAGTACAGCTCGTACTCCGTGATGCAGAAGGCAACTCATACGGCTGGCTCGACAAGAGCAACACGGCTGGTGGTTACGAAGGTAAGAACGCAGCTGTCAACTGGACCAAGACTACAACAAAGGCTCTGGGTGAAACCTACTGGCAGACCAAGTTCAACGCCACTGCCTTTACCGACATCAAGGTAAAGAGCAGCATGCTCTACAATTATAATGCTTACGAGACCTACAATGTAGAGTACTCTCTTGATGGCGAGAAATGGACCAAGGTTGGCGCCATCGCTGTGCCAGGAGCCAAGGCTTGGACTGCAGGCGAGTTTACTCTCCCTGCCGACGCCAACAACCAGGCTGCAGTATATGTTCGCTGGATTGCCGACAAGACTTCATCTGTCAAGGGAACAACAGGAACCAACGACGGTATCGCTCTCGCTCAGATCTATATCACAGGTACAGCCAAGCTCTTCGATGACGGCACAGCTCCTGTTCTCCAGAGCCAGGTACCTGCAGTCGGTGCAACCAATGCTTCAGCCAATGGTAAGATTGTATTGACATTCGATGAGAAAGTAAAACTGACAGAAAGCGCCAAGGCAACCCTCAATGGTCAGGAGTTGACAGGTACAGTATCTGGCAAGACTATCACCTTTGCATACAAGGGTTTGAGCTACGCTACAGAATATACCTTCGCTCTCGCAGCTGGTTCAGTAGCCGACTTGACCGACAATGCCATCAAGAGCGACATTACCTTCAGCTTCACCACCAAGGAGAAGCCTGCAGTAACCAAGGCTCTCTATGACTTCATCGTACCAACAGACGGAACATTCACTGAAGCTCTCGCAGCAGCAGCCAAGCGTGCTGATACCAGCAAGCGTTTCCGCATCTTCATCAAGCAGGGCGACTATAAGATTCCTGCCAACCCGAACAGCATGGTGACTGGCAGCGATGGTAAGCAGTATCCAAGTGCTACCACCTATATGAATACACCAAATGTATCTATCATCGGTGAAAGCAACGAGAACACCTCTATCACCAATACAGTACCAGCTGCGGAGTGCGACAACGGATTCGGCATGGCAAACGTACTGGAAGGTATCGGACATGGTGATGTATTGAGCTTGGAAAGCGGTGCAACAAACACCTACTTCCAGGACATCAAGATGTACAGCAGCATGGGCGACAAGAAGGGTCGCGACATCGTACTCAACGACAAGAGTAACAAGACCATCTGCAAGAACGTAAACCTCTGGGCTTATCAGGACACTTATGTATCCAACAACCAGAAGGGTCGCTTCTACTTCGAGGGTGGTATCCTGCGTGGCAACACCGACTACCTCTGCGGTAAGGGTGACGTATATTATAATAATGTAGATCTCTTGATGTGTGGCACCGGCTATCTCGCCGTACCTTCACAGCCTACTAAGTATGGTTACATCTTCAAGGATTGTACCATCAAGGACGGATCAAGCACAGGTATCAACGGCAAGTACAAGCTCGGTCGTCCTTGGGGCAAGGGCACTCCTATCGCACTCTTCATCGACACCAAGATGGAAGTGATTCCTACAGCAGCAGGTTGGGACGAGATGAGCGGTGGTTATCCTAAGCGATTTGCTGAATACAACTCTACCACAGCTACAGGCACTGCAGTAGATCTGAGCGGAAGAAAACAGGTTTATGATGCTTACGATGCAAAGGATGGAAACAACTATACCAACCGTCGCAACGAGACAGCAGAAAGTCCTGTCCTCACAGCAGAGGAAGCTGCATTCTACAGCATTGAGACCGTCATGGGCGGTGATGACGACTGGGATCCTACTGCTGCCACCGAGCAGGCTTCAGCTCCAACTAATGTGAAGATTGCTGGCAACAACCTGACATGGGACAACAGCAACTATGCTCTTCTCTGGGCTGTATGCAAAGACGGTAAGGTGGTTGCCTTCACCGTTGAGCCTACCTACAACGTTGACGATGCTTCTGCGACATGGAGTGTCCGTGCAGCCAACGAGATGGGTGGTCTTGGCGAGGCTACCATAGCAAGCACCAGCACCGGCATTGAGAACATCGCAACTTCTTCCGATGTTTTGAGCACCAAGATCTACTCTGCCGATGGTGTTCAGGTAAGCAAGTTGCAGCGTGGCATCAACATCGTCGTAAAGACCATGACTGACGGTAGCAAGAAGACCAGCAAAGTGGTACTGAAGTAAAAGAAACTTCTGAATAAATAAAAAAGGTGCAATACCCGTTCGTGAGTGTTGCACCTTTTGTTTTTTATACGTAAAAAACTTTTTTTACGCAAACATTGAAAACGTTTACGTAGATTTTAACACCCCATATTTATTAAAAAACCAAAAAAGATAGTATCTTTGCAGCGAAGAAATATATTTTTTTACTAATCTAACCAAATAAATGTATGTCTGGTAATTTAAAACAAATTAGAATTGCGTTGGTTAGCATCATGCTGTTTTTTGCAGCAAGCCTATCTGCGCAAACCGTAAAGGGTACAGTTATCGACAATACGGGCGAGCCAGTAATCGGCGCCTCTGTCTTCGAGCAGGGTGTGCAGAGCAATGGCGTTGCTACCGATATTGATGGTAATTTCACCTTAACATTGAAAGGCAACAGTAAGAAACTGAAGATCTCATACATCGGTATGAAGACTCAGATTGTAAATGTTGCAGGTAAATCAACCGTTTCCGTTAAGCTCGAGGACGAGTCCAACAGCCTTAACGACGTTGTCGTTATCGGTTACGGTACCGTAAAGAAGAAGGACTTGACAGGTTCTGTGTCTTCCATTTCTTCTAAGGAAATCGCCAACGTTCCTGTATCTAACGTCAGCGAGGCAATGACCGGTAAGTTGGCTGGTGTGAACATCACCACAACCGAAGGTTCACCTGACGCAGAGGTAAAGATCCGTGTACGTGGTGGTGGTTCTTTGTCACAGGACAACTCTCCTCTTTACATTGTCGATGGCTTCCCTGTAAGCTCTATCAGCGATATCGCTCCCAGCGAAATTGCAACCATCGACGTTTTGAAGGATGCCTCTTCTACAGCTATTTATGGTGCCCGTGGTGCTAATGGTGTTATCATCATTACTACAAAGAGTGGTTCTGAAGGTAAGACTCAGATAAACTTCAACGCATCTTACGGCTGGAAGAAGAACGCTAAGGAAATCGAAGTTCTCAATCCTTATGAATTCGTACTCTACCAGTACGAAACTGCAAGCGCCAGCAACAACCCATCAAACCTGGGTGGTAGCAACTATGGTAACTATGCAGACTATGACATCTGGAAATCAAGAGCAGGTCACAACTTCCAGGATGAGGTATTCGGCCGTACAGGTACACAGGCTATCTACAATGCCAACGTAAGTGGTGGTAGCAAGGACTTCAAGTACAATGTAAGCTATGCTCACAATCAGGAGAACAGCATCATGGAGAAATCTGGCTACAACAAGGACAACATCGGTGCTAAGTTGCAGGCCAAGCTCAACAAGTGGCTTACATTCGACTTTAATGCTCGTATGGCATACCAGAAGATCAAGGGCCTTAGCGGTGGTGCTGACACCAATGATAGCAATGCAGCCAACTCAACCGTAGCACAGACCATCACCTTCGCTCCTATCCAGGAGTTGGTATCTGCTGATGAAGACGAGGAAAACTCATCTTCTTCTCGCCGCTCACCAATGGAGCGTCTGGATGGTACTTACAAATTGCAGACACGTTTCCAGCAGAACTACAATGCTGCTCTGACATGGAAACCATTCAAGCACTGGACAGCCAAGACCGAGTTTGGCTATGGCTGGAAATACTATGACACAGACCAGGCATGGACAGCTTTGGCTGTTAACAACTCTAAGTTTGGTCACAATGGTCGTCCTCAGGCTCAGTTCGTACGCGACACATACAAGTCATGGCGCAACGCCAACACTTTGACTTATGACAACAATAAGCTCTTCGGTGGCCGTGATCACCTGAACGTATTGATTGGTCATGAGTGGAGCTCTGATATGCAGACTACACGTACCAGCACATCAGTAGACTTCCCTGTAGATTTCACTATCGATCAGATTCTTTCTTTCACCAATACAGCAGAAAGCACTCTGGGCAACGAGGTTGACATCAAGGCTAAGGACAATATGCTTTCTTTCTTCGGTCGTATCAACTACACCTTGGCAGACAAGTACTTGATGACCTTCACTCTGCGTGAGGATGGTTCTTCTAAGTTTGGTAAGGGCAATCGTTGGGGCTTGTTCCCATCATTGGCTTTGGCTTGGCGTATGTCTGACGAGAAGTTTATGAAGGGTGCCGACAAGTGGCTCTCTAACTTGAAGCTTCGTCTCTCTTTGGGTACAGCAGGTAACAACCGCATCCCTTCTGGTATGCTTTCTCCTACTTATGGCGTGGCTGATGCTGCTGGCAAGCACCCAGGCTTCAATGAGGTGAACACAGGTATGCTCGAGTCTTATAAGGCTAACGGCAAGACCGTTCTCTACAATCCTAACTTGAAGTGGGAAACCACTACAACCCGTAACTTCGGTATCGACTACGGTTTCCTCCGTGGCCGCATCTATGGTACTTTGGACTTCTATTGGAATACAACCAAGAACTTGTTGATGCTTCAGACTTTGCCTTCAGCAACAGGTTATGAGCGTCAGTACCAGAACGTAGGTACTACCTCTAACAAGGGTATTGAGTGGGCACTGAATGCTGCTATCATAGACAGCAAGAAGTTTAACCTCAACTTCAACTTCAACATCTCTTACAACAAGAACAAGATTGACAAGTTGGAAGGTGGCGAGCACTTTGAGACATCAAGCTGGGGTGGTACCAAGGTAACCAAGGGTAATGGAGACTTCCTGCTCGAGGAAGGTGGCCGCTTAGGTGAACTTTGGGGCTACAAGCAGCAAGGTTTCTATACCGTATTCGACCCTGCAACAGGCACAGGCGACCTTATCTATGATGGTGCCAAGTGGCGCTTGGCTACAGAGGCAGACGGTCATGTAGGTGGTGACGTAAATAACAAATCTTACTCTAAGTTTGGCGGTTCTCTCTATCCTGGTGGTGCCAAGGTAGAATGTGATGAGAATGGTGATCCTGTCTTCCAGCGCTTGGGTAATACCGTTCCTGAAGTAACTGGTGGTTTCGGTTTCGATGGTATGTGGAAGACCAACTTCGGTAACTTCGACTTCAACATCTTCTGTAACTATTCTTTGGGCAACAAGATCTACAATGCTACAGCACAGGGTGCTTCTTTCTACAGCGGTACTTCTGCAGGTTGGAACATTATCAATGATTACAACTCTAACAACCGTTACACATGGGTAGACCCAACTAATGGTTTGAACCTCGGTCGTCCTTCAAGTTCAACTGTTGAAGCTTATGGTGGTGTTGAGGGCTTGATGAGCCGTCTCAACGAGATCAACGCCAATGCTAACGTATGGAATCCAGCAGCCAACAGCAATATGGTGATCTTGGATACCTACTTGGAGGATGCTTCATTCTTGCGCATCAATAACATTACCGTAGGTTACACATTGCCTAAGAACTGGGTAAAGAAAGCATGGCTTGAGAGCGTACGTGTATACTTCACTGCTTACAACGTATATTGCTTCACCAACTACAGTGGTTACGACCCAGAGGTGGACACATCTTCTAAGGGCAATCCTATGACACCAGGTATCGACTACGCAGCTTATCCAAAGAGCCGTTCTTTCGTAGCTGGTATTAACGTGACTTTCTAATTTAGACAAAGGAGAAAACAAAATATGAAAAAGATATTAGGAATAGCAGCACTCTCAATGGGTGTCATGCTGACAAGTTGCTCCGACTTCCTTGATCAGAAAGCTGACTCAGCTCTGGACCAAGAGAACGTGTTCAACTCAAGCTATTTCACAGGTCTTGAAATCAACAAGATTTATGGCGATTTCGGACAGGATAATATGTATGCCAACCGTATGACCATCTCTTACGGTGCCAACACAGATACCGAGTTAATCGATGGTTTGGGATCTACCTCAACATCTTCTAACGAACGTGGTTACATGAACTACAATGGTACTGCAGGCGGATGGGCTAACTTGGGTACAACATGGACCAACATCTATGGCTGTATCGAATATTGCAACAAAGCCATCGAAGGTATCCGCAACAGCACTATCGCTGAAGAAACAGCCATGAAACGCTACTTAGGCGAAGTACTGACTCTTCGTGCTATGCTCTACCTCGACTTGGTTCGCCTTTGGGGTGATGTACCTTACAAGACATCTGCTACCAAGCCAGACTTGAGCGATGCCTACGAGGGAAAGACCGACCGTGATGTAATTCTCGATGGTCTGCTTGTAGACTTGGAAGAGGCTTCTAACTTGCTCCCATGGGCAGGTACTGGCAACTATACTACAGAGCATGCTACTAAGGGTTATGCTGATGCTCTCTATGCACAGGTAGCCTTGACACGTGCAGGCTATGCTATCCGTGAAAGTGCTAAGGAAGGTTACGAGAATCTCCCAGAGTTCTCTGATCCTACTTATCCTACACAGCGTCCTGATGAGGCTACCCGTAAGGTATACTACGAGAAGGCTTTGGCTAAGTTGAGTGAGATTATCAAGAGTGGCAAGCACAGCATGAACCCAAGTTTCAAGAACGAGTGGCAGCTTCTCTGTGCCCGTCAGCTTGATCAAACCTACAAAGAGAACATCTTTGAGATACCTATGTTGCTGAATGTTACAGGCGAGCTTGGTTATACAGTAGGTAAGCGTATCAAAGGTTCTACATCAGAATTTGGTAAGAAAGGTAACTCTACTGGTAAATTGAATACCACAGCTACCCTCCTCTACTCTTACGAGAAGGATGACACACGCCGCAACGTAACATGTTGCCCTGTACAGTATGGAGAATTAAATGGTCAAACCGTAGAAGGTATCGGAGATGTAAAACCAGACAAGCAGAGCGTGAAGCCATTCGGCATCACTATTGGTAAGTGGCGTCCTGAGTGGATGGGCGAAGAGTGGAAGGCTGCAGCAAAGGCATCTACAGAAAAGGTAACCACAGGTATTAACGTTGTAAAGATGCGCTACTCACAGGTTCTGTTGATGTATGCTGAGGTAATGAACGAGTTGGCTGGTGCCAATGGCAACTACCAGGGCGATGCTGGCATGACAGCCCTTCAGGCTTTGGCAATGGTTCATAACCGTGGTGTGAAGGAAAGCAACAACGACACTTCTATCGAAGGTGACTTCCTGCAGGCTGCTGCCAACCACAACAAGGAGCAGTTCTTGAACGATATCGCTCAGGAGAATGCTTGGGAGTTGACTGGCGAATGTGCACGTAAGTGGGATCTCGTACGTTGGGGTATGCTGGCAAGCAAAATAGCAGAAGCTAAGGCTGAGTATGCTCAGAAATGTATGGAGTGGCCTACCAATATCTACTTCAACTATACCGATGCCACTAAGACTCGCATCGACGAGAGTTCTATCGCTTGGTATGGTTTAGAGAATGGCAAGACCGAGACTGACTATGATAACAAAGCTACAGGTTGTGGTTTTGAAGACGAAGAGGCAAGAGACAAATCTAACTCTGAGTATACTAAAAACCTGAAGACCATCAGTGCAGGTCTTGTAGGTACAAGCATCGACGGTACATTAGAAACACCAGACCATGGTGTGAAGAACCGTTACATCTTGCCTATCTACACCAAGACTATTGCCGACTCAAGAAACGCTTTGGCAAACTCTTATGGTTTCTAATCATTAACAAAAGACAACAATGAAAACAATAAAATATTCAGTTTGGGCCATCATGTTGCTCGCTGCAACATTGGTCTCTTGTACTGACAAGATGGACTGGGACATCGACCCAACCTTAGACCGTTGCTTTAGCGCAACATCTCTGTCAGTAGATCCAACAGACACTGAGGCTGAAGTCACCTTCGATGCCGGCATGATGAAGGCAAATGGTGCAGAGAAATTTGAGATTCAAGTGACTACTGCTACTTTGGAAGACGATGAAGCATGGGACAATTCTGACGAGGTGCTTACCTTTGAGACTGATAACAGTCCTTATACCATCACTGGTCTTATCGGCGATACAGAGTACTCACTCCGTATACGTGCGCTCTCTTCTCAGAAGACTGCCAGCCATTGGGTACACTATGCTTCAAGCACAAAGACTACCTTCAAGACCAAGTCTGAGCAGATCATGAATGCTGTAGCAAACGCTGATCGTGGCGAAGACTTCATCACCGTATCTTGGGACGCAAGCAAGGCTGTTACCAAGTTGACAGTATCAGATGGTACAGAAAAGGAAGGACAGGAGCCACGCACCATCGAGTTGGATGACGAGGCAAAGGCTGCAGGTCGCTATACCATTACAGGTTTGACACCTTCAACCAATTACACCATCAACATCTATTACAATGACACAAAGCGTGGTTCTGTTACAGCAAGCACTGCTGCTGCAATGCCTGCTGGTGACGAGAAGGTAGAGTTGGATCCATCTATCACAACCATCAACAACGACGTGATTGCAAACATCGTAACTGCTGCTCAGGAGAAGACTGGTAAGACCAATGTTGCTATTACCATCGGTTTGCAAGCTGGTCAGACTTACACCATGGTTTCTACAGCAGAGGATGGTACAGATGCCAACGTAAAGATTCCTGAGGGTGCTTCAGTTACATTCTTCGGCTTGGCTGGCGAGAGCAAACCTGTATTAAATTGGAAGAAGTGCCTCGACATCGCAGGCTCACACGCTTACATCCGTTTCCAGAACGTAAGTATGAAGGATACTGGTTGCCAGTACCTCATCAACCAGGATAAAGATGCTGCAGTAGGTGAATTGTCATTCACAGATTGTACATTCTCTGGCTTCGAAAGTTCTGTATTCCGTACAAAGGGTGGTGTAGTTAGCGTTGATAAGATTTTGGTTGACAACTGCGTGATGACTAACATGTCTACTGGTGGTGGTTACCCAGTATTCTACATCGGTCATGTCAACACAAATGTAGGTAAATTGGAATTGAAGAATTCTACATTCGATACTACAAGCCACAACTTCATCCAGTTGAAGGCTGCTATCTCTGGCGGCGTGACTATCAGCGACTGTACCTTCTACAACAACGTTGCCGGTAGTAAGTATTTCATGGATTCCAACAAGTTGAGCACCAACCTGACTATCATCAGAACTGTTCTTGGTATGTCCATGGATGCAGCAGCAAGAGGTGTCCGCACTACAGGTTCTATTGTTATCAACGAATCTATGCGTGCAAAGGATTGTGTTTACGGTTCTAACGACATCAAGGAGTTCGCTGCAGGCAGCTTGACATCAGATGAGATCTTCACTGATCCTGCCAACCACAACTTCACAATGAAGATAGACGACCGTATCGGTGACCCACGCTGGTACAAAGCAGAATAAGCAAATAGCAAGCATCCACAAGATGCTTCGCTATAACAAACTATAAAGGAAGTGCAATGCTCACATCGGGCATTGCACTTTTTTTATTTCATTACCACTCCCCTACTTCCAAAGAACAAGACAGAATTCGTAGATTCATCGAAGAGGAAGTGAACTCAAGTTTCGCAAATGGTTTATGTACGGGCTGAAGGCCCAAAAGTTCTTAGCCCCTTCAGGGCGTGTGGAGCAAAACTTGCGAAAGTTCGTTTCCTTATACGTAATCGTTTTCGTATAATTTTCTGAGGTTTACACCTTATTATATATAGAATAATTGTAATTTTGCAATATAATAAATATAAGCCTAATTTATGAACAAGACTTTTTTCAAAAACATGGTGCTTGCAGCACTTATGACATTACCCGTACTCGCAAAGGCACAGACTTTTGCGGGAATCACCGCTGAGCAAAATGCTCAGAATACTCCTGAGGGATGGACAGCAGTTGAGTTACCACAATTGCCAACCATCACATCGACAAATACGTTTAACATCAAAGACTATGGTGCCTCCACATCGGCAGCAGACAACACCAAAGCTATTCAGAAAGCACTGGATGCTGTTCCTACTACTGGCGGTATGGTAGTAATTCCTGCTGGTACATGGATGTTTGGCAGCACAGACCAGATGACAAGTAAGACCGAGGTACTCAGCATCAAGTCTAAGACCGTACTCCACCTTTGCGCAGGAGCTACCCTGAAGCTCGTGGAATATGGTAAGGCTCCTAACAACAAGACAGTATTCATCGGAGGAAAGAACAAGGGCAAGAATGTTACCGATGTTGTTATCGAGGGTGAAGGCGAAACATCTATCATTGACGGCCAGGGCGCACGCTGGTGGCTGGCAAAAGAGCAAAGCGAGACCTTCAACCCTGGTGCGATGATACGCTTCGAACAGGGTAAGCGTTTCTTGCTCCGCAACTTCAAAATTCAGAATACTCCCGGTGTGAACATCACCATCAGCAATAGCGGTAAGGCAAGTCATGCTACTATTCATGACGTAACCATCAGCGAACCTGCTTCAGAAGCAGGAAAGGGCAAGGCATCTCATAACACGGATGGTGTCTCTATCTGGGGTCCATACGTCAACATCTACAATTGTAATATCAGCAATGGTGACGATAATGTAGTTTGCGACAATGACGCACAGTACATCCATGTATGGAACTGCAACTTTGGAACAGGGCATGGTGCTTCTATCGGTAGCTATACTAAGAACATCAAGCATGTATGGTTCGATAACATCACCATGAATGGTACCACAGCTGGTATCCGTATGAAGACAGGCATCAATAATGATGGTACTCTCCGCGGCGGTGGTGAGGAAGACTGGAAGTTTACTAACTTCACTATGAACAAGGTTAAGAACCCACTCTCTATCGACTGCTTCTACGACAAGAACTACAATAGCGATCCTGCTGTAGATAAGGCAAACGCAAGAACATTGGATAGCACTACCCCAACCTATAATGGTATTTATCTGCAGAATGTGAAGACAACTGATGTTTGCGATGGTAACGCAATCTTCTTTGTTGGTCGCCCAGAAAGCCACATCAAGAACGTGACACTCGACAACGTACAGATATCAGCCAAGAAGGGTATAGACATCCGTTTCGTAGATAATCTCGTATTCAAGAATGGATCTAAGATTACAGTAAGCAGTGGTGCTATGTGGCTGAAGAAATATGATTCATCATGGACAGATGAATGCGATGCAACATCTACAGGCTCTACCGTTACAGATACAAAGGGGCCTTTTACCTTGAATTCAAAGACCCTAACTGATGCAACTGCAGGAACCTTCAGCAATGGTTTCTCTATCTCTAACGAGAATAACAAGAAATATGATGTGGGCTCAGGAACTAACTATATCAAGTACAGTGCCAATCAATATACCATCATTATTCCTGACGGTATCAAAATCGCCAAGATGGACATCGAAGGAAAAGACAACTACGCTGATGCAGATGCCTATATCGGTGAGATTAACGGCAAGAGCTACGATGCTACTACTTATATCTTCCCTAAGGACAAGAGCGTAAAGAAATATACTGTAGAGTTTGATTCTCCTGTAGAGCACACGTTGACCTTCACACCGAAAGTAAAACAATGCATCTTGGCATTTACTCTTTACACTGACGCCACAAGCTCTATAGCTGGTATCACGGTGGATAATAAGCTTATGGCAGACACCAACATCTATGACCTCAGCGGCCGTGTTGTAGCACAAAAAGGTTACGAAGGTCTAAAGAAAGGTATCTATATCTTCAACAACAAGAAATTCGTTGTGAAGTAACCTACTCTCTGTACACTACAGGCTCATCACCAGTCAATATAGAACAAACAAAAAAGGCAATCTGTCAAACAGCAGATTGCCTTTTTTATGTTTATAGGATTATACTCTTATTTCTTTTCTGTAGTTTCTTCCTTAGTGGCAGCTTTCTTGGCAGGAGCATTCTTGGCTGCAGCAGAAGCCTTAGTAGCAGTCTTTTTGGCAGGAGCCTTGGCTGCAGTAGCGGTCTTCTTGGCAGCAGGCTTCTTCTCGGCACGGAGTTTTTCTGCCTCTTTCTCTATCTTCTCGAGCTTAGCCTGCAGACGGACAATCTCCTTGTCCTTTACCTCGATTTCCTCATCCTGATTTTTGATGGTGGTGAGAAGGCCCTCCAACTGATCGTTATCCACATCAGAAGGATACAAGTCGTTGACACGATTGAGGAAGTCGCCAAGAATATTCATATAGTTGGTGAAAGCATCGAAAGGATCGCTGTAGATACCACGGTCAAGACCCACATTGCTTGGTTTGGTGGTCATGAAGCGGAAGTTGTTGCTTGCCTGCAGGTAATCCCAGTCCTGATTGATACGAGGATCGTTGGCAATGCGGACACGGTCGGCAACACTATAAAGTTTGTTGAAAGCCTCACGCTGCATAGAGTTACCCAACCATGTGCTGACATCACGCTCCTCGTCTACCCAACTCAGGGTATCAGGAACATTCAACTCGCCTACCGATTTCATCTTCTTGCAAATCTCGATAGGAGTAGAGAAGGTGATGCCCTTCTCCTTGGCGCAAGCTGGCAGAGCCTTCAGGAACTCCAGAATGTTGCTTGACAAAGGCTGGGCAATACCGAGAGCAGACAACTCCATAAAGATATTGATTACCTGCTCCTCTTGAGGCAGGGCAGCAATCTGATTGATATAGTTGTCGGCGAAGAGAGGATAGCCGTCCCAGTTGCTGTTGTTGAAACGCAGAGAGACATCATCGCTCAGGCGCACATCACGCAGCAAGAGCTTGAGCTTTGGAGCCAGGGCGCAGTTGTAAACATAGTGAGGAGACTTCCATCCCAACACATGCTTGGCACCCTCGGTAAGCATGCCGGCAAAACCCATCTGTGAAGCCTGCAAACCGATATCATCGCTATAGATGAGTGAAGAGTTGCGCAGCACCTGTGGCTTCTTGCCAAAGTACTCCTCCATCTTGGCAGCCTGACGCTGTACTTCGGCTTTAAAGCTCTCCTCGTTGACGAGAGATGCCAAGCCATGAGAATAAGGTTCGGCGAGGAACTCTACGCAACCAGTCTTGTTGAGGTCCTGCAACTTCTCCAACACCTGAGGCGCATGTAGCTCCAACTGCTCCATACCCACACCAGAGATAGAGAAAGCCACCTTGAAATACTGTCCGTTGGCCTTGATCATATCCTCAAGAGCTGTGAGGGCAGGCATGTAAGAACGCTCAGCAATATCACTGATATTACGCTCGTTCTCATAGTCATCGTAGTAATAATGGTCGGTACCGATATCGAAGAAACGATACCTCTTCAGATGGATGATCTGATGTATTTCGAAATATAAACAAATTGTCTTCATAAAAAATTAAAATTTGAACGTTTAACTTCACTCTTCACTTCACACCTACTTCCACCCCAGTGTCTTGAGGTAAAGGTCCTTGATGCGTGCTCCCACCTTCTCCCAGGTTATCTGGTCGACCTCATTTTTGCCTTCCACAGACAGATAGTCGAAGAGACTCTCATTGTGGCAGATGCTATAGATGGCATCAGCCAGAGCATGAATGTCCCAGTAGTCTACCTTGATACAGTTGGTCAGGATTTCACCACAACCACTCTGCTTGGAGATAATCGTAGGCGTGCCACACTGCATGGCCTCCAAAGGAGAGATACCAAAAGGCTCGCTCACCGAAGGCATGACATAGACATCAGAGTCTTTCAGGCACTCATACACCTGCTTGCCACGCATGAATCCCGGGAAGTGGAAACGGTCGGCAATGCCACGCTCTGCAGCGAGATAAATCATCTGATTCATCATATCGCCGGAACCAGCCATGCAGAAACGCACATTGCGAGTACGATGCAACACCATATTGGCAGCCTCGACAAAGTATTCCGGACCTTTCTGCATAGTGATACGTCCCAAGAAAGTTACCACCTTCTCCTTGCCCTTATGGTCGGGACGAGGAATGTCCTGCCACTCCTGCTTCAATGGATAAACAGCATTGTGCATGGCAAAACACTTGCGTGGGTCCTGATGATACTGATTGATGACTGTCTGACGGGTAAGCTCTGACACACACATGATGCAATCGGCATTGTCCATACCATCCTTCTCGATAGAATAAACAGTAGGGTTCACCTTGCCACGGCTTCGGTCGAAGTCGGTGGCATGCACGTGGATGCACAGAGGTTTTCCACTCACCTTCTTGGCGTGGATACCTGCGGGGAAGGTAAGCCAGTCGTGAGCATGAATGATGTCGAACTCCTCAGAACGAGCCACCACTCCTGCAATGACAGAATAGTTATTGATTTCGTCGTGAAGGTTGGAAGGATATCCACCAGCAAAGCCCATACAGCCGAGGTCATTGACATTCATATAATTGAAGTCGGCATAGATATGATCACGATAACGGAAATAGTCATTAGGGTCCATGATGTTGCCCACACGCTGCTTCACATAGTCATAGTTGACATCGCGCCAGGCTATAGGCACACAGTTCATGGCTACAATTTTAGCGGCACTGCGGTCTTCATCACCAAAAGGATGAGGCAGACAGAGAGTGATATCCACATCGCCCTGAGCATGCAATCCCTGTGAGATACCAAAATTGGCAGTAGCCAAGCCACCAAATACATGAGGAGGATACTCCCATCCAAACATTAATACTTTCATATTGCAGTCCTCCTTATTTAATATTGATATTTTTCAAGTAGTTCGAGCGCACGCAGAATCTCTGCCACATTCATGGCAAAGGAGATAGCACCTCGCCCAGTAAATGGAGGGTTGCCATCGAAGAGCTCGCTGATAGTGCCCAAACAATGGCATGACATCTCATCGTCATAGCCCACCATCTGGCGCTCAATGAAGCTCAGACGTGTACGCTTATACATCTTCAGACTTGCCTCCATATAGAAGCCACCCAGCCATGGCCATGCTGTACCCTGATGATAAGCATAGTCGCGCTGACTCTGCGGACCTACATAGACAGGGTTGTATCCGCCACTCTTTGGTGAGAGTGAACGCAGGCCCTTAGGTGTAAGAAGCTCTCGGGTACAGATGTCGAGCACACGCTTCTTCTGGTCCTGCGACAATGGAGAGTAGTCGAAGGCTACAGGGAAAATCATATTGGGACGAACACTCCAGTCGATCATCTTGCCGTCAACATAGTCGTAGAGATAACCATACTCGTTGAGGAAAGTGTCGAGGAACGACTGCTTGGCAAGTTCGGCTGCCTCGAGGAACTGCTGCTGATCTTTCTCCTTGCCTGCCAACTCGCACAGAGAAGCACAGAAGCAAAGAGCATTATACCACAAGGCATTAAACTCGACGATGTATCCCGTACGGGGAACAACAGGATGCCCGTTGGCAGTGGAGTTCATCCATGTCACAGCCTTGTCCTTTCCGTCGGTGTAAAGAAGTCCGTTGGGCATCAGCTTCAGGTTGGGGTGATGATTGCACTTCACGTACATCACTACGTCCTTGATAAACTTACCGTACTTCTTGAGGCAAGCTTCTTTTCCTTTCTCCTTGGCATACTGCTGCAAAGCCCATACTGCCCACAAAGGCACATCGGGCTGGTCGATCTCTGCAATATGTACGGTGACAGGCTTGCCCTCCATGAACTCGTAATAACCCTTCATAGCGGTCTTCATGACCAACTCGAAGTAGTCGTCTTCCTCGATGGAGAGTGTCAGACCTGGCAAAGAGATGAACGTGTCGCGGGCACGGCACTTGAACCAAGGATAACCGGCAATGATGTATCGGTCGTCGTTGCTTTCGCGACGATGGAACTGATGGGCTGCATTGACCAGACAATGGAAGAAATTGTCACGTGGCGCACGCTCATTCACTTCCTTGTCGAAGAGTGCCTTCAGACTGCGCGATTTGATTTCGGATGTGGAAGCGGCAAAGACGATGGTCTCACCCTTCTTGATGTTCATCTCGAAATAGCCGGGAACATAGAGGTCCTCATTGGAAGCATAGCCGCGCTCCTGCTCCTTAGGATACTCCACACCACGATACCAGTCGGGCTGGAAGATGAAATTATTCTTCTTGGAGAACTGCATGAACAGGTCAGGATAACCGGCATACATACATGTCTTGATGCCATTGTCGACCTCAGCATAATCTCTTGAAGCAGTTGCATTCTCGTGAGTAAACTGTCTCACGCTGCGGAATGCAAGGAAAGGACGGAACCTCAGTGTAGTGGCAGAATGTCCATCCACTAAGGTGTAACGCAACAAAATACGATTCTCATAATGCTGGAACACCACTTCCTTCTTCAAAATGACGCCTCCCACACGATACAACGTGGTAGGAACCTTATCGCAATCGAATTCACGGATGTACTTGTGTCCCATCGGATTGTAGTTGTTGCCTTGATACTTGTGCAGTCCAAGATTGAATTCAGCGCCATGCTGAATCACCGTAACATCGAGCGAGCTCAGGAGCACATGGTTGTCATCGTCCAGTTCTGGAACCGGCACAACCAATAGACCATGATACTTGCGGGTATTACAGTCCACAATCGTAGAGCACGAATAAGCACCAGAGCGGTTGGTACGCAACAACTCCTTGGGCAATGACTCTTGAAGGTTAGTCATCAGGGCCTTTTCGAATTTTAGATAACTCATAGATCTATATTAAGGTTTTAGTTTTTAATACATTACTTTAGATTGGTTCAAAGGTAACGATTTTTTGTTGTATAACAAAGTTTTTTGGGATAAAAATAGTTGAAATTTTGTTTTATCATGTTTTTTTTAGCCAAATCAACTTACTTTTTGAGCAAAACAGCATGTTGACAACACTCAGACTGGCAGCCGTCAACCACTTTATACGAAAAAAGAGGAGCAAGTTGCCCGCTCCTCTTATCAGGCAGGAATCAGGAAATTGATGACCTCCTGCTCTACCGTTATCTTATAGCTACCCTTAGGGGTGTTCATCAGACGGCCATCCACACCGATGAGGGCATGCGAAGCCTCCTTCACCTCCACCTCACGGGTACGGTAAGGATGCACACTGCGATGGTTGAGGAACTTACCACGCACGAAGAGATAGAATCCCTCGAAGAGCTGTGTGATCTGCGGATGATACACCACCGACACATCGAGCAGTCCGTTATAGGGCACGGCGTTAGGTGTCTGCCCATATCCTGAGGCATTGCCTATGCACATGGTCATCACCCTGCGCTGTATCTCATCCTCATTGATCTTGACATGCATCTTGTAGTCGAGGCGCTGGAAAATCATGAGCACAAAAGAAGAGATGAACGAAAGTGTGCGGGAACCCAGGAAGTGATGGGTCTTGCGGCGCAGATTCATGATAGCGGCAATCAAGCCCACGTTGATGCAGTTCAGGAAGTAACGATGGCACTTCTCGTCGCGCTTGTTCGTATAACGGATACAACCCAAGTCGATTTTCCTGATACGGCGCTGTTTCAGCCATTTGATAGTCTGCTCATAATCGCTGTCGGAGAATCCCCAGAAATGGGCGAAGTCGTTCATCATGCCATGAGGGATTACGCCAAGGGCTATCCCTTCACGAGTAGCCTTGTCTACCTGCATCAGACAGTTGACGGCATCATTGAGTGCAGAGTCGCCTCCCACAATGACTATTGTCTTATAGCCATTGTTGATAAACATCTTCACCAACCGTTCCACACTTTTCTGGTTCTCACTCTGCACAAAGTCGTAGTCGATATGCTGCTGGCGCAACACCTTCTCTATCTTGAGCCAGCGTTTTCCTTCACGCCACCCGTTACGGGGGCAATAGAGCAATCCCCACTTGTTTTCATTAACCGCCATGATCTATATTTTGTTTTTTATATTTCAAGATTTACCTGTCCACGTCGCCTGTCAACTCGAATATCTGTTCCACCTTATCTGCCATGGGCTGCAAGGCGTCCACCCAATGTATGGTAAAGCCTCTACGCTCCATGCCGCGGAACCATGTCATCTGTCGCTTGGCAAACTGATGTATGGCTATCTCCAAGCCTCGGAACATCTCGTCGTAGGATGTCTTACCTGTCGCATATTCTGTGACAAACTTGTATTCCAAGCCGTAGTATATCAAGTCTTCTGCAGGAATGCCCCTGTCGAGAAGCGATCTGATTTCATCGACCATACCTTCATCAAGGCGTTGCCTCAGTCGGCGTGTAATCTTCTCACGACGAGATTCACGGTCGATGCTCACACCGATAATCAAGGAGTCAACCGATGGCAGCTCCCTCTCGGGCATGGGATGCTCGGCATTATAAGTCTCAATCTCTATGGCACGAATGGCACGCTGGGCTGTGTCGACATCGGTGCGGTTGTGCATATGCGAGCCGTTCCTTGCCTTGAGCTGTTGCAGCATCTCTGTAAGCTCAGCCAGGCTCTTGTCGGCAAGACGCTCACGAAGCACAGGGTTCTGAGGCACAGGCGAGAGATGGTAGCCCTTGAGCACGGACTCAATATAAAGTCCCGTTCCGCCACAAAGGATGGGCAACCTCCCCCTTCTAAGAACATCCTGATAGGCATCACAGAAGTCTTGCTGATACTGAAAGAGGTTGTACTTGGTTCCTGGCTCGCAGATATCTATGAGATGATAGGGAATCTGCTTGTCCCCTACAGTATAGTCGGCCAGATCCTTACCCGTTCCTATATCCATTCCGCGATACACCTGTCGGCTGTCAGCACTGATAATCTCGGCTTCCATCCCGTCCATACGCGAAGGAAAGGCAGCAGCCAAGGCTGCAGCAAGACTGGTCTTTCCGCTTGCCGTAGGACCCAATATCGTTATCATCGTCTGTTTCATGGTGGCAAAGATACAAAAATTTCTGATATAGCTAAACAAAGAAAGCGAAAAAAAGAAGTTTAGCATCACTTAAAGACCCGAAATAAGGTTTCATACGGGTGTTAAACGCAAAAAAGCCTGGCATTTTGCAATGCCAGGCCTATAATATTGTTGAATATCGCTTCTGCGGTATTACTTCAACTCAGCGAGGTACTTGATAGTACGAACCATCTGAGAAGTA
>ERZ773165.102-NODE-102-length-74427-cov-11.847940_pt1 | contig 74427 bp, 45 predicted proteins | sample MGYA00581003_ERZ773165 | MGnify/ENA primary metagenome ERZ773165 (study PRJEB29015, sample SAMEA2737817) | human gut metagenome | biome: human gut; feature: human-associated habitat; material: faeces | place: China | collected 2012 ... | reverse complement strand
ACGACTCATAAATCTACCCTTAATCGTGTATTGGATGATAGTTGCGGATTTTAGGTAGACAAGAGAACATAAGAACAAGAGGTAGGGTGTAGGTGGTTATTTCAATTGTTAAAACTGTGTTAATTATATTATTTCTGTTTACGACTATTAATATTATGTATATATTTGTAAACAAAAAGCCTAATGGACAAATCTTTTATCCCTATCCGATTGCGAGAAGCCCGCAACATGTGTGGCTATAGTCTTGACCAATTTGTTAAGACTGCTAATCTTCGTGTTACTCGTCAGAGCATTTATAATTATGAGCGAGGTGTGATGCAACCTAAGCCTGAAATGGTAAAGGTGTTTGCTGACACACTTGGCGTTAGTGAACATTATTTTTATGGCAACTCTACAAAGATAGATATCCCTATGTTGCGTACTACAGGAGATGATTTATTGTCTGAGGAAGAATTGCAACACTTTGAGGTAATGTTGAGTTATTGGGCAGAACGCTATCTGCTTATGGAAAAGAAGGTTGGATTGAAGTCTGATTTCTCTAACCCATTGGCAGACATAACAGTATCTACTCTTGACGATGTAATTCTTGCCGCCGACCGTTTGCGTGAGGTATGGAGATGTGGCAGTGGTCCTCTGCCTGCTGTGTTAAGACTAATGGAAAGAAAGGGCATTAAGATTCTTTCAACAGAACTGCCTGATGGCATTTTGGGACTTAGCACATTTGCCGACGAAAGTCATCCATTGATAGTTGTAGATATGCGTCCACAAAAGACTACTATCGAACGACTCCGATTCACGGCTTGCCATGAACTCGCCCATATCCTCCTGCATTTCTCCGACGAATGCAATGTTGAAAAGATGTGCAACAAATTCGCCAACTTCTTCCTCTTCCCCAAGCAAACCTTCATCGAAGAAATGGGGGCAGAACATCGTAATCAACTCACCCTCGAGGAAATGATTGACCTAAAGGAGCTATACGGCATCTCAATCGCTGCTCAAGTACATGCCGCATGGGACTTACGAATGATCTCTCGCGAACACTATGACTGGTGGTACGACGAGATGATAAAGAAGAATCAATTGGAAGAAGGTTGGGGAATTTATAGTTTCCCTGAGACAATTGGAAGGGAGAAGAGAGTGGAGGCAAGAATGAAAACTAATGCAAGGGAGGATTAAAAAATGATGAAGCAAAATGATAATGAACAAATCGTTTTTGATATGCTCGAAGAAATCGCAACGGAAAGTATTGCTGAACTTCGAAATGCATACACTTATGAAGAAATTGACGAGTGCTATAAGGAGGCTAAGACAATAGCAGAAAAAGCAAAGATGTATCTACAAAAAGCAATAAACAAACAGTATAAATAAAAACATATTAAGCTATGGAATTTAATGATTTTAAAAGACTTTATCCTCTTTCAAAGACATTGCGTTTTGAGGCAAAGCCTATTGGAGACACTTTGAAAAATATAATTAAAAATGGTTTGTTGGAAGAAGATGAACACAGAGCACAAAGCTATGTGAAAGTAAAGAAATTGATTGATGAATACCATAAGGTATTTATCGATAGAGTATTAAATGATGGTTGCTTGACAATTGAAAATAAAGGCAAAAAAGACTCATTGGAAGAATATTATGAAAGCTACATGTCAAAATCAAATGATGAAAACGTTAGCAAAACATTCAAGGATATTCAGGAAAACCTTCGCTCTGTAATAGCGAATAAACTAACAAAGGACAAGGGCTATGCAAATTTGTTTGGTAACAAACTCATTGAATCCTATAAGGATAAAGACGACACTAAGAAGATTATTGATTCTGATTTGATTCAGTTTATCAATACTGCAGAACCAAGCAATCTTGATTCTATGTCGCAAGACGAAGCAAAGGAACTTGTGAAAGAATTCTGGGGCTTTACTACATATTTTGAGGGTTTCCACAAAAACCGCAAAAACATGTATACATCGGAAGAGAAGTCAACTGGTATTGCTTATCGACTTGTCAACGAAAACCTTCCAAAGTTCATTGACAATATGGAAGCTTTCAAGAAAGCAATAGCTAAGCCAGAGATTCAAGCTAACATGGAAGAGTTGTATTCAAACTTTGCTGAATACTTAAATGTAGAGAGTATTCAAGAAATGTTCCAGCTTGACTATTACAATATGCTTCTTACTCAAAAGCAGATTGATGTCTATAATGCCATCATTGGTGGAAAAACCGATGAGGATCATGATGTCAAGATAAAAGGCATTAATGAATACATCAATTTGTATAATCAGCAGCATAAGGATGAAAAACTACCTAAACTCAAGGCTCTATTTAAGCAGATACTTAGTGACAGAAATGCTATATCATGGTTACCAGAAGAGTTCAATAGCGACCAGGAGGTATTGAATGCTATCAAGGACTGTTATGAAAGACTATCCGAAAATGTACTTGGTGACAAGGTGCTAAAGTCATTGCTATGCTCATTGTCTGATTATAATCTTGATGGTATATTTGTACGCAACGATACACAATTAACAGATATCTCACAGAAGATGTTCGGAAATTGGAGCGTTATTCAAAATGCTATTATGCAGAACATCAAGAAAAAGAAACTTGCCAGAAAGCGTAAAGAATCGGAAGAAGACTACGAGAAGAGAATTCCTGACATATTTAAAAAGGCTGATAGTTTTAGCATTCAGTATATCAACGACAGCCTGAATAAAATGGACGACAACAATCTACACGCTGTAGATGAATATTTTGCCACACTTGGTGCGGTAAATACTCCAACTATGCAGCATGAGAATCTGTTTGCTCTTATTCAGAATGCTTACACTGACATTTCTGACTTGTTAGATACCCCGTATCCTGAAAATAAGAATTTGGCACAGGATAAAACGAATGTTGCCAAAGTTAAAGCTTTATTGGATGCTATCAAGTCTTTGCAGCATTTTGTCAAACCATTGTTGGGGAAGGGTGACGAAAGCGATAAGGACGAACGTTTCTATGGTGAATTGGCTTCTTTGTGGACAGAACTTGATACAGTTACACTACTGTTTAATATGGTACATAATTATATGACTCGTAAGCCATATTCTCAAAAGAAGATTAAACTTAACTATAAGAATACACAATTACTTGCAGGCTGGGATGCAAACAAGGAGAAAGAACATGCAGCCATCATCTTGCGTCGTAATGGAATGTACTATATTGCTATAATGGACAAGGACTCAAAAAACTTGTTAGACAAGGCCATGCCTTCTGATGGAGAATGCTACGAGAAGATGGTGTATAAACAATTTGATATTTCCAAACAGCTTCCAAAATGTACGACAGAATTAAAACGTGTCAGAAAAGCGTTAATTGAGGATGCAAAAAGAAGTTGTTTATTGTCTGATTCCAAGGATTGGAATAAGCCATTAAATGTAACCCGAAAACTTTGGGAACTGAATAATTATGTTTGGGATAAGAAAAAGGCAGATTGGGTTCTTAGAAAGAAAGAAAACGAAACTCGACCAAAGAAATTCCACAAAAAGTATTTAGAACTTACATCTGATAAAAAGGGTTATAATCAAGCTAAAAATGATTGGATAAAATTCACTAAAGAATTTCTTTCTTCGTATAAGAAAGTTAAAGATTATGATATTCATTATAAAAAACGATATAACTCAGTAGATGAATTATATAAGCAGCTTAATAGTGATTTTTATACAATATCTTTTACTTATGTTTCTGTCTCATTTATAGATAAATTGGTAAATGAGGGAAAGATGTATCTGTTCCAAATATACAACAAGGACTTTTCTAACTACAGCAAAGGAACACCAAATATGCATACCCTTTATTGGAAAGCGTTGTTTGATGAGCGCAATCTTGCTGATGTGGTCTATAAACTTAACGGAGAGGCAGAAATGTTCTATCGTAAGAAGAGTATCAACAATACCCATCCTACTCACCCTGCTAACCATCCTATTCAAAATAAGAACAAGGATAACAAGAAGAAGGAGAGTGTGTTTGAATACGACCTCGTAAAGGATTATCGTTATACGGAAGACAAGTTCTTGTTTCATGTGCCAATCACTATGAACTTCAAGAGCGTTGGTTCTGAGAATATAAATCAACAAGTAAAGGAATATCTGCAACAAGCTGATGATACACATATAATAGGCATTGACCGTGGCGAGCGTCATTTGCTTTACCTTGTTGTTATTGATATGGAAGGTAACATCAAGGAACAATTCTCGCTCAATGAAATCGTGAATGAATATAATGGTAACACATACCGTACCAATTACCACGATTTGTTGGACGTTTGTGCCGACAAACGACTTAAAGCTAGTCAAAGTTGGCAGACCATAGAGAACATAAAGGAACTGAAAGAAGGCTATTTGTCTCAAGCAATCCATAAGATTACACAACTCATGGTGAAATACCATGCTGTAGTTGTATTGGAAGACTTGAATAAGGGATTCATGCGTGGTCGGCAAAAGGTGGAAAAGCAAGTTTATCAGAAGTTTGAGAAAATGCTGATAGACAAGCTTAACTATCTTGTTGACAAGAAGGCTGATGCAGCACAGTCGGGTGGCCTGTTGAATGCTTACCAATTAACGAGTAAGTTTGATAGTTTCCAAAAGTTAGGAAAGCAAAGCGGATTTTTGTTCTACATTCCTGCATGGAACACATCAAAGATAGACCCCGTTACTGGTTTCGTAAATCTCTTTGATACGAGATATACGAATGCAGATAAGGCGCTTAAATTCTTTAGTAAATTTGATGCGATTCGTTATAATGAGGAGAAAGACTGGTTTGAGTTTGAATTTGATTACGATGAATTCACTCAGAAGGCGCATGGTACACGTACTAAGTGGACGCTCTGTACTTATGGTATGCGTTTGTGTTCATTTAAAAATCCTGCAAAACAATATAATTGGGATTCTGAAGTAGTAGCGCTGACCGATGAATTCAAAAGAATACTTGGAGAAGCAGGCATTGATATTCATGAGAATCTAAAAGATGCAATCTGTAATTTGGAAGGTAAAAGCCAAAAGTATCTCGAACCTTTGATGCAGTTTATGAAATTGCTGCTACAATTGCGTAATAGCAGGAAGAATCCAGAAGAAGATTATATCCTTTCTCCTGTGGCTGATGAAAACGGAGTATTCTACGATAGCCGTTCTTGTGGTGATAAACTTCCTGAGAATGCGGATGCTAATGGTGCTTACAACATTGCCCGCAAGGGACTGATGCTTATTAGGCAAATAAAAAAAGCGAAGGAGTTGGATAAGGTTAAGTTCGACATTTCCAACAAAGCTTGGCTCAACTTTGCACAACAAAAGCCATATAAGAATGAATGACTACATTCCGCTTTCAACGCTGAATGACTTTATCATCTGTCCGTACTCCATATACTTGCATAGCGTGTATATGGAGTCGGACGAAGACTTATATAAAGCCACTCCACAGATTAAAGGCACCATTGCTCACCAAGGTGTTGATGAAAAGAAAAGTTCCACACGGAGGAGCGATATAATGTCGCTCCCCGTTTATTGTGACGAATTAGGAATATCTGGCAAAATAGATGTCTACAAACAAGACCAACATCTGTTGATAGAACGCAAGAATAATCGCCATTCGGCTTCAGTTCTCTGTGTATGAAGTAAGGAATACAAAGAGAATTGTTAATAATCTTATGTCTAAGATTGAAGCTTATGCAAAACATTTCACAGCCGATGATAGCGTTATACTTTTTGACATTGAAGCTGAAAAACTGACGAAATATGGTAATGCTATTCATAGAGACCAAGATGTTGTATACTTTTAAATAGCAAACATAAGTCTTTATGTTTTTGATCTATACATACGTAACTAACTGATTATTAATTTCTTCCTTAGCTGTTATACTATAACAAACTCTGTATGGGGGATTAATATCCCCAAAAAATAATCATCAAAAGGCATTTATATAAAGGATTTTATGTAATTTTGTAAAAAATAAGAGTCTATAAGGACTTGATAATTTCTACTATCGTAGATATGCCCAATGAAAAGGGTCTCCCTAACTACAGTCTATAAGGACTTGATAATTTCTACTATCGTAGATGCTTGCAGGGTAAGCCTAACGTCTATGTTAGGTCTATAAGGACTTGATAATTTCTACTATCGTAGATGCATGGGAATCTGCCACTTGGCGGGAGTGGGTCTATAAGGACTTGATAATTTCTACTATCGTAGATACAAATGTTCGGCATTGTAGCTACCGTCGTCTATAAGGACTTGATAATTTCTACTATCGTAGATAATCATTATAGATTATGGAAAAGATTATTTTAGTCTATAAGGACTTGATAATTTCTACTATCGTAGATTTACATAGATACTGATTAAATATCCGTCCTCGTCTATAAGGACTTGATAATTTCTACTATCGTAGATAAATATTGTTCAACCAACTTATTAATTAGTCTATAAGGACTTGATAATTTCTACTATCGTAGATTTGTAGAGCACCATGTGACTGCTTAGGTGTCTATAAGGACTTGATAATTTCTACTATCGTAGATCGAAAGACACGTTGTGCATCGTTATCGAAGTCTATAAGGACTTGATAATTTCTACTATCGTAGATAAGGCTCGACTAATCAGATGGAGTACATTGTCTATAAGGACTTGATAATTTCTACTATCGTAGATATTGTGAAGGATTTGAGAGAAACAAAGTAAGTCTATAAGGACTTGATAATTTCTACATATCGCAGATCAGAGTACACAACCATTGCCTTGATTCCAGTCTATAAAGACTATATAATTTATTTTATCTTTTTATAGACAAGAGAACATTGGAACAAGAGGTTGTATGTAGGCTATTCTGAGTATAACGTAAGCCTCATTTTATCTCCTACATACTATATCTCACAAGCCCATTCATATACAGGCTTGATAGTTATAGGAACTCCTTCGTGTTCTGTCTCTTCGTATTCGTGATCGGTTAGGAGCAGAAGGTTTTCGCACTTAGTTTGACGGTATGCCATAAGCAAGCCGTTTATTTCTCGTTTGCGAGTCTTAGGGTTTGATATGTCGTATGAAACTTGAATGCATTGTACAACTTTATTGTTGTTACATACTACAAAATCACATTCTGCCGTTCGGTCTTTTAAATAGTATACATCCAAGCCTTTGTAATGGCAACGACGAATCAGATGGTTTAGTACTATTGTTTCAAGTCGCCAACCAAGATTCTCTCCTGCAAAAGCATTTTCACGTTGATTCATCAATGCCACATCAACAGAATATACCTTTTCTTGTGTTACACGTATTTTGCTTTTTGCAGAATATTTTTTTACACCTACAAGTATAAAGGCTTGTTTCAGATATTCTATATAATTGCGAGCGGTGTGTGATGATTTAATTATGCTTGTAATGCCTTATTTTACATAATTTATATGTTCTCTAATGCACTATTTTACATATTTCGGGCATTTCTAATGCCTTATTTTACATGTTTTGGGGTGTTACGAATGCACTATTTTACATATTTCGAGCATTTTCAATGCCTTATTTTACATGTTTTGAGCATTTTCAATGCCTTAAAAAAGGAGGTACGGTCTCCAAACCGTACCACGCAAGTTATTATACAGTATTGTAAATCAAGCTGTTTGCGTGGTACGGTTCGGAGACCGTACCTCCTATTGGTTGTTTTAATCTCTTCTGAATATATCTCTTGTATATACCTTGTCCGCAACATCGTTGAGGCAGTTGTCAAAGCGGTTGGCAATGATAGCTTTGCTAAGACGCTTAAATTCGTCAAGGTTGTTAATGACACGACTGCCAAAGAATGTTGTGCCATCCTGAAGCGTAGGCTCGTAGATGATAACCTCGGCACCTTTAGCTTTTACACGTTTCATAATGCCTTGAATAGCAGACTGGCGGAAGTTATCTGAGTTGCTCTTCATTGTCAAACGGTAAACACCTATTACCGGAGGACAGGCTGCGGTGTCGGCATTACTGTATTCATTGTTCTCTGAATAGCCATACCATCCGGCTTTGCGCAATACAGCATCGGCTATATAATCCTTGCGTGTCTTGTTCGACTCCACAATAGCTGTCATCATATTCTGCGGAACATCGGCATAGTTGGCAAGCAATTGCTTGGTGTCTTTAGGCAGACAATAGCCTCCATATCCGAATGAAGGGTTGTTGTAATGGGTGCCTATACGCGGATCAAGACCAACACCTTCTATAATAGCTTGGCTGTCGAGACCCTTAACCTCAGCATATGTATCAAGCTCGTTGAAGTAGCTTACACGAAGAGCCAGATAGGTATTGGCAAATAGCTTAACAGCTTCAGCCTCCTTCATGCCCATAAATATTACGGGTATGTTCTTGTTGAGTGAAGAGTGAAGAGTGAAAAGTGAAGAATCCATTTGCTTTGTGTCGCCATGATGACCTATTGCTCCTTCTAACAATAAATCGGCAAAGGTATGGGCTGCTTCTTCAAGCATCTCAATATCGGCAATTGACTCTATTGCCTTGTTGCCCTCGTGCATTTCGGGATGGTCTATAAGCTTAGGATAACCAACGATGATGCGACTTGGATAAAGGTTGTCGTACAAAGCCTTGCTCTCACGCAGAAACTCAGGAGAGAACAGAAGGTTGAACTTCTTTACGCCACGCTGTGCGTACTTAAGGTATAGGCTGCGGGTGTAGCCTACGGGAATGGTAGACTTTATAACCATTACAGCATTGGGATTAACCTCAAGCACAAGGTCGATAACCTCCTCAACATGACTGGTATCAAAATAGTTCTTTACCGGGTCATAATTGGTAGGTGCCGCAATAACCACAAAGTCGGCATCGGCATAAGCAGCTTTTCCGTCAAGTGTTGCTGTAAGATTGAGTTGTTTCTCGGCGAGATACTTCTCTATGTATTCGTCTTGTATAGGCGAGATACGCTTGTTAAGTTTCTCTACCTTTTCGGGTATTACGTCCACAGCCGTAACATGATGGTGCTGCGAGAGAAGAATGGCAATGCTAAGTCCTACGTAACCCGTTCCAGCTACGGCAACCTTAATATCTTTAAATTCACGCATAATGCAGTAGGTTTTATTTATAAGTATTGTTTTAAAGTAAGTTACGTCAGTTCGAGTCCCATTGACTCGACAAACGATCTTACCTCCTTTTGTTTCATAAGTTCGTCGAACACCTCCTTCTTAGTAAGTTTTCGGCTTATCTCCTCAGCCTCGGCAAGTCGAAGTGTAAGGTTAACGCTACCATTATGCAGAGCTTTGGCAAGCGTAACGCGTATGCGTCCCTTTATCTCGTTAATCTGGTCGAGCAGAATCTGATTATCAACCACAATCTCTATTTCGGGAAAATTGGAAATATGTGGTTTAACGTTCTTCATTCGCGAGGCAAGCGCAATCATCTTTTGTGGCATGCGGTTGCACATAGACAGCCATTGCAGCTCGAGAAGCTCTTGTGTAAACTCCTCGTTCTCCTCCTTATTGGTTATTTCAGCTTCTTGCTTTACGGCAGCCTCTTGCTTGCGCTTAAGACTTTGGAAGGTAATGCCCAGTCCAGACAGCTTGATAGCCTTAGGTTTAGGCTTGTTGTCGGTTTGTGCAGACGCAAGAGAAGCGGCTGACGTAATGGTATTGGCTGCCGCAGTCATAGCCTGGCTAAGAGCCTCGGTATCATTAGACACGACAGAGAGGGCTGCGGTACCAGTCTTATTAGTGCCGTAGCCAAGATTCTTGCCCGGGGTAGCCACCTGCTGAGCTGCCGTATTCCGGGCTGTAGTAAGATGTATGAACAGGGATTTCAGACGTTTAGGGCTGCGCCCCGCACCATCGGCTGTATCTTCTGGTTGAGTAATTTGTGCTACCTGGATAAGAGTAAGCTCTACCAGCAGACGCTTATTGCTGCTCTGTCGGTAATTGAGGTCGCACTGGTTCATAATCTTTAATGCTGTATAAAGGAATCGGGTAGGGCAGCGTTGTGCTTGCTCGGCATATTTGTCGCGTTGTTGCTTGCTAACCTCGAGCAATGTAAGTGTAGACGCGTCCTTGGCCATAAGCACATTGCGCACATGCGAGGCCAATCCGTTGATAAGGTTGCCTCCGTCGAATCCTTTTTCTATAATAGAGTTGAGCAGCAGCATTATGTCGCTCACCTTATTCTCCATAGCCAGGTCGACGATACGAAAATAGTTGTCGGCATCCAGCTCGTTAAGGTCTTCGATAACCTTCTGATAAGTAATATTGCCTTGGCAGAAACTTGCAGCCTGATCGAATATGGACAGAGCGTCGCGCATGCCACCATCAGCCTTTTCGGCAATAATGCCAAGTGCTTCCTCCTCGTATTTAATACCCTCCTTATCGGCCACGTGCTTTAGGTGAGCAATGGTGTTCTCCACCGTCATACGTTCAAAGTCGTATATTTGGCATCGGGATAGAATGGTTGGCAATATCTTATGCTTCTCGGTTGTGGCGAGAATAAAGATGACGTGAGCAGGTGGTTCTTCGAGTGTTTTAAGAAATGCGTTGAATGCAGCAGTAGAAAGCATGTGCACCTCATCGATGATGAACACCTTATAACGTCCCACTTGTGGCGGAATGCGAGTTTGCTCCATTATCTGCTTGATATTTTCAACAGAGTTGTTGCTTGCGGCATCAAGTTCGAAGATATTGTACGACCTTTGTTCGCTAAAAGCGCGGCAACTCTCGCATTGTCCGCATGCCTCACCGTCGGCTGTAGGATTAAGACAGTTGATAGCTTTGGCAAAGATGCGTGCACATGTAGTCTTACCTACACCGCGAGGTCCGCAGAACAGGTAGGCATGAGCCAATTTGCCGCTCTTTACGGCATTACGCAATGTTGTAGTAAGTGCATTCTGTCCCACTACCGAATCGAATGACATCGGGCGGTACTTGCGTGCTGAAACTATGTATTCTTCCATATTGCTAAATGTGAGCTGTAGTTAGATGCAACCCCTCGCCAATGGGGCTGAGGTTCGTTGCAACTGCAAACTTACTATAAAATTTTCTATTTTCGTGTATGAATACGAAAAATTATGAGTAAGTTTGCAGTCAAAATTAATAATAATGGGTCGTCTCAAACTTTTTATGGCTCTTGTAAGCCACTACAAATACGCAATCACCATTGTCGTAGGCATACTTCTTGTGGGGTTTGTCGACGAGAATAGCTTCATGCATCGTGTTCAATTAGAGATGCGCATAGGCGATTTGACCGAAGAGATAGAACGCTACAATGCACAGAATGAAGCAGACCTAAAACAACTAAAAGAATTGCGCCGTGGTCCAGAGGCATATAAGCAGATAGCTCGAGAACGTTATATGATGAAGACTGAAGATGAAGACATTTACGTGTTGAGTGACGACGAAAAACCAGTAACAAATAATAATGAAACAACTGAGTAAAATCCAAAGCATCTTGTTCCTAATAGGAGGCGTGCTTATGGTAATAGGAGCAGGCTGCTATGCCTTTTTGTTAGGGCAAAAGGTGGTTTGCTGGGTATATCTTGTAGGTGCTTTGCTGTTTGCCTGGATGCAGGTGAACCAAGCATACGAGGGTGCAAACACTACCATAAAGCGCCTAAAGCGCATTATGACAACTGCCGACATCTTCTTTGTGTTGTCGGGTTTGTTGATGGTGGATAGTGCCTATCAGTTTATGCGCTATTCGTTTGCCGATGTAAGCACATACTTTAATCTGATATACAACAAATGGGTGCTGATGCTGCTTGTGGCTGCTATTTTGGAGATGTATACAATGCACCGCATGAGCTCGGAGCTGAAGAAGGAAGTTGAGAGTTGAGAGTTAGGAGTTGAGAGTTAGGAGTTAGGAATTGGAAATTGGGAGTTTGTAATTACGAAATTTTCCTAAATAAGAATAATCATAACTTAAAACTCATAAAAAATCATCCGTTATTCAACAATACATATTAACTTTGCCTTTATACAAGAACGCGAATTAAAAAATCTATGAACAAAATTATATACGCTTTTCTAACTATTCTGGTGTTTGCATCGTGCGCAAGCCAGTACAATATCCAAGGATCGTCAAATATATCGACACTTGACGGCCGAAAACTGTATCTGAAAATCTTAAAGGACAATGACTTTAAGAATATTGACTCGTGCGATGTGGTTCACGGACAGTTCCAGTTTTATGGGACTTTCGACACCGTGCGTATGGCAAACATATTCATGGAAAACGAGAGCGTAATGCCTCTTGTTATAGAGAAAGGCGATATAACAATAAAGATAGACAATACTCAGCAGACTGTCAGTGGCACTCCATTGAATGATGAGCTGTTCAAATTCTTTAATAAGTACAACCAGCTTAAGAACCAAGAGGCAGAGTTGGTGCACACACACGACCGTGCCATAATGAATGGTCAGGACATGAATGCAGTTACGCGCCACCTTAATGCTGAGGCACAACGCCTGACAGAGCTTGAGGATAAGCTTGTGACAACATTTGTAACCGACAACTTCGACAATGTACTTGGTCCGGGCGTATTCTTTATGGTGACAATAGGCAATCCATATCCAGAGCTTACACCGTGGATAGAGGACATCATGAGCAAGGCTACAGACAAGTTTAAGAACGACGCTTATGTGAAGGATTACTATAAGAAGGCACAGGAAAATCAGGCCATAATGAACGGTATGAAGTCTCCAAATATGCCTCTACCACAAACAGGAGCACCTGGCATGGGACAGCCAATGCCACAGCAGGCACCTGACGGTCCGACACCAAACGAAATGGCAAAACCAGCAGAATAGCATAATATGAAAACACTGATATTTGGAGGAAAAGTTGTAAATGAAGGTGTGGTACGCACTGCATCTGTTGTAGTGGACAACGACCTCATTACAGATATTATAGAAGGCACAGAAGCTCCCCGTGGCAACTACGATCAGATCGTAGATGCTACGGGGTGTTTTGTATTGCCTGGAGTAATTGACGACCATGTTCACTTTCGTGATCCGGGCTTGACACAGAAGGCAGACATGCAAACAGAAAGCCGTGCGGCAGCATATGGCGGTGTTACATCCTACTTTGATATGCCTAACACCAATCCGCAGACTACGACAAAGGAGGCTCTTGAGGCAAAGCTTAATGACGCTTCACGCAAGTCGCATGTCAACTATGCCTTCTTTATTGGCGCCACAAACGATAATACCGAAACCGTATGCAGCGTAGACCCGCACCGTGTACCTGGCATAAAGCTCTTCATGGGATCAAGTACAGGCAACATGCTTGTAGACAAACGCGACGTTCTACAACAACTCTTTAGCAAGGCAGAGTTGCCTATCATGGCACATTGCGAGGATACCGACATCATAAACAACAATATGGCAGAAGCCAAACGCTTATATGGCGACGACCCGTCTGTGGAGCATCATCCCGAGATAAGGTCGGAGGAGGCTTGTTGGCAGTCGACTAAGCTTGCTGTGGAACTTGCGTCAGAGACAGGTGCACGTCTGCATGTGGCACATCTCACTACGGAGCGCGAGCTACAATTATTTGGAAAAAATCCACGTATAACAGCCGAGGCGGTGATAGCTCATCTCTTCTTCTGCGATGCCGACTATGCTACACTTGGCACACGCATTAAGTGCAACCCCGCTATAAAAACAAAAGCCGACCGCGATGCCTTGCGTCAAGCCCTTACAAACGGAAAGATAACAACTATTGGTACCGATCATGCTCCACACTTGTTAAGCGATAAACAAGGAGGATGCGCACGTGCGGCGTCGGGAATGCCTATGGTTCAGTTCTCGCTTGTGGCTATGCTCGAGCTTGTAGACAAGGGTGTACTGAGCATAGAGCGCCTTGTAGAGCTGATGTGTCATAATCCAGCACGACTGTTTGAGGTGTCAAAACGCGGATTCTTGCGTAAGGGATATAAGGCAGATATAGTACTTGTGAGGGATGAGTCATGGACCGTTACACCAGAATGCATACAAAGCAAATGCGGATGGAGTCCTATGGAGGGCCATACCTTTAATTGGCAGGTGCGCACTACAATATGCAACGGACACATTATATATAATAATGGGGTCTTCGACAGCAATAGCCATGGCGAGGAACTCCAGTTCAGAGAGTCTAACGCCTAATGCCAAAATACATAGACTACAATATCTCGCAACTGCGACCATATATCAACTGGCTCTACTTCTACTTTGCGTGGGGACTATCTGGTAAACCGCAGGAGGAGAAAGATAAGTTGAGGGCAGAGGCAGAGGCGATGCTTGACCTATTCGAGTTGCGCTACAAGACTCATGCAGCCTTTGAGCTGTTTGAGGCAAACAGCGATATGGACGATATTATAATAGGTGGCACACGTCTGCCTATGCTTAGGCAGCAACGCAAGGCCGACGATGGTGAGCCAAACATGTGCCTTGCCGACTTTGTAAGACCAGTGTCGCAAGGCATAGCCGACCATATTGGTGTGTTTGCAACGTCAATAGACTCGGCTGTAGAGCATGACTTTGTAGGCGATGACTTTAAGCGTATGCTCTCGCAGACACTTGCCGACCGGCTTGCCGAAGCTACTGCCGAGGTGCTGCACTTACAAGTAAGACGCACGTTTTGGGGATATGCCCACGACGAGCAATTGTCTATAGAGCAGATTCTACATGAAGATTTTCAGGGAATAAGACCAGCTGTGGGCTATCCTTCAATGCCAGATACCAGTGTAAACTTCATTATCGACCGTCTGATAGATATGAAGAGCATAGGCATTCGACTTACAGAGAGTGGGGCAATGAAGCCGCATGCATCTGTATCCGGACTGATGTTTGCACACCCAAAAGCATGCTACTTCGACATAGGGAAGATAGATGAGGAGCAACTGCGCGACTATGCACAAAGACGCCATACGCCGGTGGAATTGATGCGCAGGTTTCTTGCTGTCCGACTGCAATAGCAAAAAAGAAATGATTGCACGAATATTCTTTCTGATTATACTGGCGGCAATTCTGCCAGATATCTATATATACCGCCGCTACTTGCGCCATAGATTCGACCTCGGATTATGGCAACGTTTGATGTGGTGGTTGCCTGGAGCGGCTATGATAGCCGTTACCTTGGTGTACGCAATGATAGACAATTTTGCACCCGATAACCTAACATGGTTCAACATATATCTGTTTATGCTTGGACTGATTGTGGTACCTAAGGTGCTGTTTGTTATGTCGTCGCTTATGGGCAGACTATTACGCCGCTTGTTTAAGTTGCGTCGCAATTGGGGCAATTACATAGGATTGGTGCTTGTACTTGGACAGTTGTACGTGCTCTTTACGGGGTCGATGACAGGAACAGACCGACTGGCAGTAAAGCAAGTTACCATTGAGTTTGACGATCTGCCATCTGCCTTCGATGGTTATCGCATAGTGCAGTTCTCGGACATACATCTGGGTTCGATGCGTACAGAACTTATGCAACGTGCTGTTGTTGAGATAAACAAGCAACATGCCGACCTTATAGCCTTTACGGGCGATATACAAAATATGCGGCCACAAGAGTTGACAAGGTTTGCACCATTGCTCTCAAGGCTAAGGGCTAAAGATGGAGTATACTCGGTTCTTGGCAACCATGACTATTCACAATATATGCCCAAGCTTGATGAGGCACAAAAAAAAGCCAACGAAATGCAGACACGCAACTTTCAAACATCGGTTGGGTGGAACCTTCTGCTAAATGACAACCGTATAGTAAGACGTTCGACCGACTCAATTGTTATAGCTGGCGAGGAGAATGATGGTAGGCCTCCATTTCCGCAGAAAGCCGATTTAAGAAAGACGTTGCATGGCATATCAGCTCAATCATTTGTAGTTATGTTGCAACATGATCCTTCGGCATGGCGACGCTCAATACTGCCTAAATGCAAGGCACAGCTAACATTGAGCGGACATACACATGGTGGTCAGGCAAGTATTTTTGGGTTGCGTCCTACAGAATTGTTGGGTAAGGAAGACGCCGGACTCTATAGAGAAGGCAATCGTGCCCTATATGTGTCTACTGGACTTGGCGGTTTTGTGCCATTCAGATTCCATATGGACCCAGAAGTAGTGGTAATTACACTGAAAAAATCAAGAAAATAATCGACAAATAATAATAACCAATAAACAAGCATTAATTATATGAAGTACATATATCGTATATATCAACTCTTTATAGCACTGCCGTTGATAGCTATCTACACCGTTGTGACCTGCTTTATAGTAATAGTAGGTTGCGCTATAGGTAACGGTCATTTTTGGGGTTATTTCCCAGGCAAATGGTGGGCACAATTTATTGTGCGCGTGCTAATGTTGCCGGTAAAGGTAGAGGGAAGAGAGAATCTGGAGAAAGGACAATCGTATGTATTCGTGGCCAATCATCAAGGTTCGTTCGATATATTCCTTATTTATGGATTCCTTTGTCGCAATTTCAAGTGGATGATGAAGCGACAGTTGCGCCAGATGCCATTCGTTGGAAAGGCATGTGAGGCAGCTCATCATATCTTTGTAGATAAAAGAGGACCGAGCAAGATACGCCAAACATACGACCAGGCACGCAAGACCTTGCAAGGAGGAATGTCGTTGGTAGTGTTTCCAGAGGGAGCACGCAGCTTTACAGGACATATGGGCGTGTTCAAGCGAGGCGCCTTTATGCTTGCTGATGATATAGAACTGCCTGTTGTGCCATTGACTATCAATGGATCGTTCGACGTTATGCCACGTCAGCGCGACATGCGTTGGGTGACATGGCATCCGTTGCGTCTTACAATACACAAGCCTATCAAGCCAATAGGCAAGGGAGCAGACAACATAAAGTATCTTGAAGAAGAGAGCTACAAGGCTGTGATGTCGGGACTTGTGGATGAGTATAAAGGTTTTGTGGAAAATCCGGACCAATAACGATGATAAAAGGGTGCTCGACACATGCAATAAGTGTTTTGACACATGCGATAAGTGTTTGTGCCGCCCTTTTTAGTTTTTTTATTCTTTTAAAAGTATGCCATTAGAATAATCTTTGTATTTTTGTATTCGCATACGTCAACATTAATGTTATTAAACTAATCAGTGTATTATGAATACCAGCGACAGCATAGTTATAATCCCCACATACAACGAGAAGGAGAACATAGAGAAGATAATCCGTGCGGTGTTGGCTCTTGAAAAGGGGTTTAACATTCTCGTAATCGATGATGGCAGTCCTGACGGAACAGCCAAGATAGTTCACCGACTTATTGATACTGAGTTTCACAATCGACTCTTCATAATAGAGCGTTCGGGTAAGTTGGGTTTGGGTACAGCCTATATCACCGGCTTTAAGTGGGCATTAGAGAATGGCTATGACTACATATTCGAGATGGACGCCGATTTCTCTCACGATCCTAATGACTTGCCCCGATTATATGCGGCTTGTCATGATGAAGGTTACGACGTAGCAATTGGCTCGCGTTATGTAAGTGGTGTGAATGTTGTGAACTGGCCTATTGGTCGTGTGCTTATGAGCTATTTTGCTTCTAAGTATGTACGCTTTGTAACAGGCTTCAATGTACACGATACAACTGCTGGTTTTAAGTGTTATCGCCGTTGTGTTCTTGAATCTATACCACTCGATCAGGTTCGTTTCAAGGGTTACGCATTCCAGATAGAGATGAAGTATACAGCCTACAAGATGGGCTACAAGATAAAGGAAGTGCCAGTGATATTTGTAAACCGTCGCGAGGGTGTAAGCAAGATGAGCGGTGGCATATTTGGTGAGGCTTTCTTCGGGGTTATGCGTCTGCGTTGGGACGGATGGTTCAGAAAGTATCCAAAGGCAAAGCATTGATAACATCCGTTTCTTATGGAAATAAAAGAGATAAGCAATATATATTCAGCCCTGCCACAGTGCGGGGCTTTTTTGAAAGCATTAAGCGATAAGTCGATGAGGCATATATTCCTTAAGGGAATGTATGCTTCATCGGCTTCTGTGTTTTTTGCGGCGATCTGTGGAAGTGAAAAGGGAAAAGAGAAAAGTGAAAAATTAAAAGAGGAAAGTGAAAAGGGAAAAGAGAAAAGGGAAAAATTAAAAGGGAAAAGTGAAAAATCCATATCCCTTACAGCTGTTTTTGTACTACAAGATAACGATGAGGCTGGCTATTTCTATCATGACCTTACGCAGATATTGGGCACCGATAACGTGCTGTTTTATCCTTCCTCGTATCGCCGAGCAGTAAAGTATGGACAGAGAGATGCTGCCAACGAGATACTTCGTACTGAGACATTGAGCCGACTTGCAGCTCAATCGGACAGCTATATGTATGTTGTTACATGTCCAGAGGCATTGAGCGAGCTTGTTGTGTCAAAACGCCGACTCGATGAGCGTACTATAAATATAGGTGTAGGCGATATAGTAAACCTTGCCGACTTGGGTAGAAAGTTGCGTGAGTTTGGATTTGCTGAGGTAGACTATGTATATGAACCAGGACAGTTTGCTATGCGAGGCAGCATTGTAGACGTATATTCTTATTCTTCCGAACTGCCATTCCGCATCGATTTCTTTGGCGATGAGGTAGACACAATACGTACATTCGAGGTAGCCGATCAGCTGTCAAAGGAGGCACGACAGTCGGTTGCCATTGTTCCAGAACTGGCACAAATAGTAGAAGACAAGCAACCTTTCACTGCTATGCTTCATGATGATGCTGTGCTTGTGGTAAAAGATAGCCTGTATCTATGTTCTACAATAGAGCAGATATACAATGATGGATTCTCGCATCAGGCACTTGCCGAGCGTCTTGAAGGTGCAACCGAGATGGAACAACAGCAAATTGTACGTGACATGCGCAAGGAAAACAACCTTGTTTCGGGTGTGCGTTTCCGCGAGGAGATGTGCAAGTTCCGCATCGTTGAGTTTGGTACTCAGCCTACCGGAACTCCACAGGCAACCATTTCATTCAATGTTTCGCCACAGCCTTTGTTTCATAAGAACTTCGAATTGCTTGCCCAATCGCTCGAAGACTATTTGCTTAAAGGCTATAAGTTATATATTCTTGCCGACAGCGAGAAACAGACACGCCGCCTTAAGGAGATATTCCAGAGCGACGAGTTAAAGCAGATGCGCAATATACATAGCGTAAAGTCGGCCAATTCGGAAGCGCTTTCTGTTGCCGACAACATCGATTTCACTCCCGTAGACCATACCATTCACGAGGGATTTGCCGATAACGACCTGCGACTGTGCTTCTTTACCGACCACCAGATATTCGATCGTTTCCATAAGTATAATCTTAAGAGCGACTCTGCACGTACGGGCAAAATGGCTCTGACAATGAAAGAATTGCAGGAGATGGAACCAGGCGACTTCATTGTACACGTGGATTTTGGTATAGGCAAGTTTGGTGGACTTGTGCGTGTGCCCGTAGGCGACAGCTATCAAGAGGCTATTCGTATATATTATCAGCGAGGCGACATTGTAGACGTGTCAATACATTCGTTGTACAAAATATCTAAGTATCGCCGTTCGGATACTGGTGAGCCACCACGACTAAGCACTCTTGGCACCGGAGCATGGGATAGACTGAAGGAACGCACCAAAAAGCGTATCAAGGATATAGCAAGAGACCTGATAAAGTTGTATGCCAAACGTCGTCATGAGAAAGGATTTGCCTTTTCTGCCGACTCGTATATGCAGCACGAACTTGAGGCTTCGTTCCTATACGAAGATACGCCCGACCAGTCGAAAGCAACTATGGATGTGAAAGCTGATATGGAATCGGCACGTCCGATGGACCGTCTTGTATGCGGAGATGTTGGCTTTGGCAAAACAGAAGTGGCAATAAGAGCTGCCTTCAAAGCCGCTGTTGACGGCAAGCAGGTTGCTGTGCTTGTGCCTACAACAGTGCTTGCCTTCCAACATTATAAAACATTCCAAGACCGATTGAAGGATATGCCTGTACACATAGACTACCTTTCGCGTGCCCGAACTACTAAACAGACACGCCAAGTGCTTGAGAATCTTAAGGAAGGAAAGATAGATATCCTTATTGGTACGCACAAGCTTATAGGCAAGTCGGTTGAGTGGCACGACCTTGGACTGTTAATCATCGACGAGGAACAGAAGTTTGGTGTAGCCACTAAGGAGAAGTTGCGCAAGCTAAAGAGTAATGTTGACACCCTGACAATGTCGGCAACACCAATACCCCGAACCTTGCAATTCTCGCTTATGGGCGCACGTGATATGAGCATCATACGCACACCGCCACCTAACAGATATCCAGTACAGACCGAAATTGGCGTATATAGTCATGAGATAATAGCCGATGCCATAAACTTTGAAATGTCGCGCAATGGTCAGGTCTACTTTGTAAACGACCGCATAAGCAACCTTCCCGAGATTGCCGCACTTATACACAAGTATGTGCCAGACGCACGTGTGGCAATAGGTCATGGTCAGATGAATCCCGAAGAACTTGAAAATATTCTCATCGGTTTCATGAACTACGACTACGATGTACTGCTGTCTACATCCATTGTAGAGAATGGTATCGACATATCCAATGCCAATACCATCATCATCAATGACGCTCATCGGTTCGGATTATCCGATCTACATCAGATGCGAGGCCGTGTAGGACGTTCAAACCGCAAGGCTTTCTGCTATTTGTTGGCGCCACCAAAGTCGGTTCTAACACCAGAGGCACGTCGTAGACTTGAGGCTTTGGAGAATTTTTCCGAACTTGGCAGTGGTTTCAATCTTGCAATGCAAGACCTCGACATACGTGGTGCGGGCAATTTGCTTGGAGCTGAGCAAAGCGGATTTATGGAAGACCTTGGCTATGAGACTTATCAAAAGATATTGAATCAAGCCGTTACCGAGCTAAAGAACGATGAGTTCCAGGACATATATGCAGAGGAGATAGCGCAAGGCAAGGAGATTTCTGGCGACGAGTTTGTTGAAGACTGCGCCATAGAGAGCGATCTTGAGATGTACTTTCCCGAGACTTATGTACCTGGCTCGTCAGAACGAATGCTGCTATATCGCGAACTCGACAACATAGAAGACGATAGTCAGCTCGATGCATATCGCCAGCGTCTTATCGACCGCTTTGGCAAAATGCCTCACGAGGCTGAGGAGCTCTTGCAGGTAGTGCCACTTCGACGCCTTGGCAAACGCCTTGGTTGTGAGAAGATAATACTTAAGTTGGGACGTATGCAGATGCAATTTGTGTCAAATACAGAGTCGGCCTACTATAAGAGTCAGGCTTTTGGCAAGGCACTCAACTATATTGCCACGCACACACGTCGATGCAACCTTAAAGAGGTAAAGGGCAAGCGTTCGATGGTTGTTACTGGCATCCCAACTGTAGGCGATGCTGTGGAGGTGTTGAAGGAAATGTCAGAATGAAAAAACTTAAGTTGTTTGGTCGTTTGACATAAATTCCTTACCTTTGCCAACTCATTTTTGAAAAACTCCCCCCGTATATTAAATAGTAATTAAAAATAATAAAAGCATTCCACTCAAACCTGTCATTAAGGGGGAGGGCAAGGTAGGGTGGTGCTTTAGATAACAGCAATTATGCAAGGACAAAGATTCAAGGCTTGTCAGCAGGCACTGCACTTCAAGCACTTCACACGTCGAGGCTACGCTCTATTCAGCTGCATCGGCCGTGAGGTTCTAATCTGCACTCTCAGCGTAGCTACATTGACCTACGCAAAGGCAGAAGGCATGAGCACAAAGCCAGCAACAACGACAGCCCTGACCGACTCTTTGGGACAAGGCGAGGTACGTCTTGACGAGGTAACAGTTACCTCATCGCGTGCCCCACTTACGGCTCTGCAGTCGGCAAAGATTGTGTCTGTCATCTCGCGCGATGATATTCAGCGTGCGGAAGCAGCGAGTGTAAACGATCTCTTAAAGTTAGCCACGGGCGTAGATGTCCGTCAGCGCGGTGGCTTTGGTGTACAGACGGACATCAGTATCAACGGTGGAACGTTCGACCAGATTACCATTCTATTGAATGGCGTTAATATTTCAAGTCCACAGACTGGTCATAACGCAGCCGATTTTCCAGTTTCGCTTTCTGATATAGAGCGCATCGAGGTTCTCGAAGGTGCTTCGGCACGTGTGTTTGGTTCGTCTGCCTTTAATGGCGCTATCAATATAGTTACGCGTTCGGACAGTAATTCCAATCTTCGCCTTTCGGCTGAAGGAGGTTCGTTTGGTATATTTGGCGGTGACTTTGGACTTACTGTTAAGTCCAACAACCTAAGTCAGAAGCTTAGCGGAGGCTATACCCAAAGCGATGGAGGTACACAGAATTCAGACTTTAAGCGTCGTCGTGCCTATTATATGGGCAATTACACATCGCGTTATGCCGACCTAATGTGGCAGGGAGGCGTATCATCTCAAGACTATGGCGCATCTACATTCTACAGCGCAAAGTTTAATAATCAATGGGAAGCTACGCGTCGTATCATTGCTTCCGTACAAGCCGATGTCAAGCCATTGGGCAACGACAACCTTGTGTTTACACCACAACTCTATTGGCACCGCGATGTAGACCACTATCAGCTTACACGTGGCAAGGAAGGAGCAAGCAATGGCGAGAACTATCATCGTATGGATGTATACGGAGCATCGCTAAACGCTCATGCAACATGGTTGCTTGGAAAGACGGCTCTTGGCTTTGACCTTCGCAAGGAGCATATCATGAGTACTGCTTATGGCGACTTGCTGCCAGAGAATGAGTGGGCTGACATACACGGAACAGACCGCCGCTACAATCATAGAGGCGACCGTACCAATACAAGTCTTTTTGTTGAACATAACGTTATACTTGGTGGATTCACACTTTCAGCCGGTATGCTTGCCAACCGCAATACAGCTCTCGACGGCGACTTTCGTTTCTATCCGGGTGTAGACATTAGCTATCGACCCAATGATATGTGGAAGCTCTATGCCTCATGGAATAAGGCTCTGCGTGTGCCTACCTATACTGACTTGTATACAAACAATTCGGTTCAGCAAGGCGACATCGCACTTCGTCCCGAGAAGAATTCTACATTCAAGATAGGAACACGTTTCCGTACTTACGGTGTTGAGGCTGTTGTCAGTGGATTCTATTCTAAGGGAACTGATATTATCGATTGGGTTTACACCACTGAAGAGCGTGGCAAATACCACGCTATGAATATAGGCAAGCTCGACAATATGGGCTATTCGGCTGATGCAACCCTTAATCTCAACGAGTTGTTGCCAGGCTCATTGCTCACCCGTTTCAAGGTGGGATATGCCTATATATATCAGAAGCACGATACAGAGCGACCTGTCTATGGCTCGCTTTATGCACTCGAGTATCTGCGTCATAAGTTTACAGCCCAGTTAGACCACCGTATCTTCAGTCGTCTATCTGCATCTTGGGCTGTGCGTTGGCAAGAGCGCATGAACAATTATTCGCCTTATACCAAGGTAGATGTCAAATTGCAATGGACAGCTCCTACCTATACTTTGTATGTTAAGGCCGACAACCTTACTTGCCATCGCTACTACGACCTTGGTGCTGTTAAGCAGCCTGGATTGTGGATAATGGCTGGTGGAAGCATAAAGATAGGATTGTAAGGACATTGTATTTCCAGAATTAATTCTGGAAAGTGACTTTTATAAAAACAAAAAACATTTGGGTGCTGGCAATAACCGTGCATCCAAATGTTTTTGTTTATATCCGTATGTGTTTTATTCAGAGTTAAACCCTCTTTCTACCAACAATTCCCGAGACATAAAGTCCCATGAAGGTCAACAATCCATTAATCATCAACAATTCGTAGCCGAACTTGTATCCCCAACATTGCATAGCTGTCTTTTCAAGCGCAAAGCATACAATTGGCGAAGCTACCGCTATATAAGGCACAAGTTTGTCGCATGGCTTGCGGCGGGTAAATAGACCAAAGGCAAACAATCCCAATAATGGTCCGTAGGTATACGAGCATAGGATGTATATGGCATCGATGACACTTGTTGAATTGAGCGTCTTAAACAACAAGATGAACAGACCGAACACAACGGCAATGCCTATATGTGCACGTCGGCGCAATTGTTCGTCGCCCTCGCGTTGGCGTATATCCACGCAATAGCTTGTTGTAAGAGCTGTCAATGCAGAGTCGGCACTCGAGAACGATGCAGCTACAATGCCTATAGTAAACAGTACCACAACAGTAGACCCTAATCGGCCTGTGGCAGCAAACATAGGCAATAGCTCGTCGCCACTTGCCGGTAATGCAATGCCATCCTTTTGTGCCAACTGCATAAGCAAAACACCAAGTGCCATAAACAGTATATTGGCAGGAACAAAGGCAAATCCGTAGGTACACATGTCTTTCTGTGCCTCGCGTAGGGTGCGGCAAGTAAGATTTTTCTGCATCATATCCTGGTCGAGTCCGGTCATAACTATTACTACAAAGGCTCCGCTTAGAAACTGTTTCCAGAAATTTTGCTTGCTAATCCAGTCGTCCATTACAAACATGCGGCTGTGCTCGTCGGTTGCTATAGCCTTGACAGCGTCTGTAGCCGACATTCCCAACTGTCCCATTACATTATATATAATAAGTATCAAGGCAGCAAACATGCAGGTAGTTTGGAAAGTATCGGTCCATACCAGTGTCTTTATTCCTCCACGTCGGGTGTATAGCCATATAAGCGCCACCATAGCCACTACGGTTAAGGCAAATGGCACACCAATAGCGTCGAGCACAAAACGTTGCAATATTATGCACACTACATAGAATCGTACGGCGGCTCCAGTCATCTTGGATATAAGGAAGAACCATGCTCCCGTCTTGTACGACCTCATACCGAGCCTCTCCTTAAGGTATGTGTAAATGGTTGTAAGATTTAACCGATAGTATACAGGCAGCAAAACAAAGGCGACAGCAAAGTATCCAAGGATAAAACCAATGCACATCTGCACGTACGTCATACCGGTAAACATTGTCATACCAGGCACACTAACAAACGTAATGCCCGATATTGAAGCCCCAACCATACCAAATGCCACCATATACCAAGGCGAGCGTCGGTTGGCACGAAAGAAGGTTTGGTTGTTGTCGCCATGTCGGGCTGTGATGCGACTAAATAGCATAAGTGCCGCAAAATAAAGCAGCACGGTGATGATTATAAGCATAATGTTGTTAGAATTATTGGTGCAAAGTTACGGTTTTTCGTCAAATTATTTCTTCTCCCGTGCAACTTTCTATACTCCATGCGCGTCATACTATCAGAAACAAGAAACAATAACATTGAACAACGAATAAAAACATACGCAACAATGAAGAAAATACTTCTCTCTATGGCAGCGCTTCTTGTGCTTGGAAGCTCTGTTACGGTAGATGCTCAACGTCATCGACACACTCCACGCACCGAAAATGTAGTGTCTGCTTCGTCTGCTAAAAAAGATGATGCATCAAAGAGTAGTTCGGCATCAAAGAGTAAGGATGAGGGTATAGAAGCATTCTCTGACACCTCGTCTGTAGACACCAGTAGTTCTGTGGTATACAATGGCAATGGTGCCATGAACGATTCCGACAGCTACGATTCCGACAGCGACACCTATCCGTTCGCAATGTTCGAAAACATCTTTGCTTCAAAATTTTGGGGCATAACGATTTTTGTGATAATTATATTATTAGGTATAACGATATCCTTAATGCCGTTAATAATAGTGGTGCTACTTATACGCTTTTTGGTAAAACGCCACAACGACCAGGTGCGATTGGCTGAAATGGCAATGGAATCAGGACAACCGATTAGTGATGAACAAATGCCGTTGAGCAAGAAGTCGCCCGACTATATGTGGCGACGTGGTATAAGGAATGTTTCAATAGGCATAGGACTGATGTTATTCTTCTGGTTCCTGGGTGCCGAACCATTGGTTGGCATTGGCGGATTGGTAGCTTGCCTTGGTGCCGGACAGATGTTTATGGTGCGATATAATTACAACAATAAGTTTGGACGCCGTAAGTTTGACGATGACGAATTGAACAAATTGTAGTAGGTAAGGCTTGTAAACAAACAAAAAACTGCAAAATTCTACCTGCACAGCTGTAGCAAAACAGTTTGTTGCTGCGTCTTTATAATAAAACGAACAAAAGATTAATGATGAAGGAAACTGACGATCTCTCTCTTGTCTCTGAGGTGACTGTATCTCACAACCGTGCGGCATTCGACCGCCTTGTTGTGAGATACCAGTCGCCTATAAGACGTTTCTTCCTGCATCAGACATTAGGAGACGAGCAGCTTAGCGACGATCTTGCACAGGATACCTTCATCAAAGCATACGTCAATATAAGTAAGTTTCGTGCCCAGGCGGCATTCTCAACATGGCTTTATCGCATAGCTTACAATGTCTTGTACGATTATCACCGACGGCAGAAGCCTACCGACGATATAGATACATCAGAAGCCGCACGACGCAATGCCGATCATACCGACGCTAATGTAAAGCTTGATGTATACGATGCCTTGCGTAGATTGGGCGATAAGGAGCGAACATGCGTAACGTTGCAGTTGGTCGACGGCTATCCAATAGATAAGATTTCCGAGATAACCGGAATGGCGGTGGGTACCGTAAAGTCGCATCTGTTTCGTGGAAAAGAAAAGCTTACAACCTTTCTTCGTAGCAACGGCTATGGCAAGTAAAGGTGTAGCTGTCTATCAAATACGTTCTTAAAAAACAAACTTATGAACAACGATAAGAATTTAAATAGTAATAATGGTACTGTCGACGAGGAACTGTTGCGTGGTTTCTTCGCCGACAGTGTGCGTATGCATATAGCCGATGGCGGTTTCACTAACAAGGTTATGCAGAGATTGCCAGATGAGATGCCGGCTCGTCAGATACTTATCTATCACATATGGTCGGCTGCATGTGCTGTCGTGTGTGTTGTGGCATTCTTTCTTGTGGGTGGCGTAGATATTATAAAAGGTTATCTTAGTGGCTTAGGCTCAAATATTGCTAATATGCTTTCTCGTGCCGATATCGATTATATAGCTTCTCACCTAAACCATTCTGCCTCTATCTTCAGCTCCCACTTAAGTATCGACACCATAATATCAGGCATACAGGCATCAGGCACCAACCTGATAATGGCTGTAATAACAGTTGTAGTGTTGTGCAGCTTGGCTGTATGGGATGTGGTACAGAGCGATTCCTTGTCGTAATATTATTCCAGTAGTTTGTCTTATTTAGGCACCACAGGAATCTCTGGTATTATGCAGTCTTCAGCCATAACAGCCTTATTCTCCATAAACATGACATAATAGATGGGCATTTCTTGGCTATGTTTTCAAGTAATATATATTACTTGCTCATTTAATATATAATAAATTACCAAGTAATATATAATACTTTTGATATAGCATAAACATATATTGTGGAAGCTAAAATTCAACAGTCTTTTGCCTCCCAATAATTACTCCACGTAAAAGTCGAAGTCTTCGTTCTTCTTGCCCTTTTCGTTAGAGGATGAAGACTTTTTTGTAGTCTCGTTATTCGACTTCTTCAAGTTGCCGTCCTTGTCAAACATGCCGTATGTAGTGCGTAGAACGATGAATTCAGTACGGCGGTTTAGCTGGTTGCATATATCTTGCTTGTCCTTGTCAAGCTTCTTGATAAATTCTTCGGTCAGCACATCGTTCTCCTTTAGCCAGTTATACTTCTCTGTAAGTTTCTTGCGTATGGTCTTAGGTTTCTCCTTGCCATAGCCAACGGGCGAAAGTCTATCGCGTGATATGCCCTTATTAGAAAGGTATTCAACAACCGATTCGGCACGGCGTTGCGACAGAAGCTTATTGTATTCAGCCGAGCCCTTATAGTCGCAATGCGACGACAATTCGATGGTTACGTTAGGATTTTCGTTCAGAAGCTTTACCAGTTCGTCGAGCGAAGCCTGCGATTCTGGGCGCAATGTAGCCTTGTCGAAGTCGTAGAATATATTGTCTATCAGCACAGGGGCTGTAATCGAAGCCAATGGGAATTGCAGAACGTGCTCGTTAGAGTCGTCGGGATGACCTATGCTAAGTTCTTCTTTATGGTTAAGGAATCCCTTGCAAGTGGCGAGGAATATATAGTCGGTGCCAGGTTTCAGTACTTTCTCGAACGAGCCATCGCCTTTTACGCTCAGTTTCTCGTTAGTTCCGTCGGAGCCTACAAGGTAGACAAGAGCCGATGGAAGCTCGTAACCATCTTGCTCGTACACCCAACCTTTTACGCTCTGTATAATCTCCGGATTCTCAAAACTGTATATATGGTCCCATCCTCGACCGTCATTTCGGCTCGATGAAAAATAGCCACGGTTGTGCACACCCTCGAATGTCATGCCAAAGTCGTCGCCTTGCGAGTTGAGTGGATAACCGGGATGTTCGAGATGATACTTGCCATCCTTGCCAACAGAGGCAATAAATATGTCAAGTCCACCCATGCCAGGATGTCCATCGCTTGAGAAATAAAGGTCGCCGTTAGGTCTAAATGTAGGGAACATCTCGTTGCCAGGGGTGTTGATAGGAGCACCAAGATTCTCCACACCTCCTAATCCGGCAGGTGTTATGGGAGCTCGCCATATGTCCATACCGCCCATACCGCCAGGCATATCGCTAACAAAGTATAGCCACATTCCATCTGGCGACACGGCAGGATGTGCATAACTCGACAGCGTATCTCCAGTAATCTTAAGCTCTGAAGGCTTTCCCCATGCCGCGTTAGCACGGGCTGATGTAACAATTTGTGCATAACGTGGATACGAAGGATCGCTGGTGCACTGGGTAAGATACATAGTATGCTGGTCGGGCGACAATGCGCATGCACCCTCATCATAATCAGTATTCAGTCCGCCAGTAACCGCCTCTGGTTTTGACCAATTGCCTTTATCATCCTTCTCCGACATAAATATATCGGCAGGTTTAGCACCGGTTATTCCACTAAGTTCATTGCCTTGTGCGTCGTTGCGTGTTGATGTAAAGTATAGTGTCTCATATTGGTCGCCGGCAAGAACAGGCGAGTAGTCATCGCGTCGAGAGTTGAATACATCCATACGCTTAACCTTATATCTTGAGCCCTGCTTTTTCCATTCAGGAGCCTTTTGTGCGGCAATAAGTCCGTTTTGAGCCAAGGTCTTTGCAGCATTGGCATCAAGTGTATTGGTATTGCCTTGCTTTGTAGGGGTGGGGTAGGCACCGGCATTAATGGAGTCGAGCACAATAGCAAACTGTTCGCCAGCCTGCTTGTACGATCCATTTCTAAGCAATTGGCGGGCATAGCTCAGGCGGTCGGCAGCCGTTGCTCTGCCATATCTAATGGCGTTGGCATAAGCAGCCTGAGCCTTCTGTGTGGAATTGATGCGCTCGTTGCAGTAGGCTATCTTCAAGGCAATGTCGCCTCGTTTAGCCTTCTCCTTTGTTGATGTCTTGGTGTAAGCCTGCTTAAACTGTGTTGCTGCGTCGTAGTATTCGCCTATGGCAAGATATTTCTCGCCCTTCTTCAAGTTCTTGTCGGCACCACAGCCCAGCAGTGTTGCCATTGTAATGAGGAGCAACAACAGAGATATCGATGTATGCGTAAAATGCTTCATTCTATAGTGTATGTTTTTATTGAATAACGCAATAAAGCCCAGTTTATTTGATATTATTGCTTGTTTTGATTAAAAAATGCCCCTTTTTAAATGATAATAGTCAATTCGTTCGTATACTATTATATAATTTTGCAACAGAAATAAAAACCTAAAAACAATTGAATATAATAATGTATAAGAAATTCTTAAGAACACTATTGGTAGCAGCTACCATGTTCTCGGCAGTTGCAACGACAAACGCACGCAACAAATACCTTTTTGTTTATTTTACAGGCAACGCTCCTCAGCAAGAGCAGATATCGTATGCCGTAAGTGATGACGGATTCAACTATACTCCGCTTAACGGAGGCAAGCCTGTAGTGTCGTCCGACTCAATTGCCCTTACTGGTTGTGTTCGCGACCCTCATATCCTACGCACAAAGACAGGCGAATATCTTATGGTTGTAACCGACATGCGTTCGTCGCTTGGATGGTCGAGCAATCGTGGTATTGTTTTGCTTAAGTCGCGCGACTTGATACATTGGCAGCATCATACCGTAAACTTTCCCGATAAGTATGCCGGTAAGAACTTTGCCAACGTGACACGTGTATGGGCACCGCAGACTATATTCGACGAGAAGGCTGGCAAGTATATGGTATATTTCTCGCTGCTTACCAACGATGGTACTATTCCTTACGACCGTGTGTATTGGGCATATGCCAATGCAGATTTCTCTGATCTTGAGGGAGAACCGCAGGTGTTGTTCGATTTCCATGCTCCGGCTATAGATACAGATATTGTTCAGGACAAGAATGGCGAGTATCATCTATTCTTCAAGACCGAACAAGAGGGAGCGCATAAAGGTATACGCCAATATGTATTCCGCGACCTTCACGACACAGCATCATGGACATTGCTCGACGGATTCTGTGAGCAGACAAAAGACAATGTTGAGGGGGCAGGCGTATTTCCGCTTATTGGTGGAGGATGGTGTCTTATGTACGACTGCTATATGTCAGGCCATTATCAGTTCACACGTTCCGAGGATTTGCGCACATTTCATTGGGTGGCAGATACCAAGACCTCGGGTGCCTTCACTCCGCGTCATGGCACTGTGATACAGATTACACCAAAGGAATACAAGAGATTGATTAAGCACTTCTAAATATTAGCTATGGCGTTATCGCCATAGCTTTTTTTGTTTTAACAAATCACTAACTTAGTTTAAGTAAATAGTAAATTTATTTCTGAAAAAAAATTTTTTTTCTTAACTTTGTCATAGCTAAGCCTAAGAACAAGTTATGATTAAGAACCGAAGATATTTTATTGTATTCATTATGATGGTTGTGGCGGTATTGTCTGCTACAGCCAATAACCGTATATGCAACTATGACATAAAGCAGGGACTGCCCGACAATACCGTAAATTGTATTGCACAGGACAATCGCGGATTTATATGGACCGGAACATCCAATGGTCTGGCACAGTTTGACGGAATGTTCTTCACGATGTTTCGCCACAGCAACAACGACACAACAAGCATATCAAACAACAATGTGCACAGCCTTTTGGCTGCTGAGCATGGACTGTATATAGCCACCGACTATGGTGTAAACTATTACAGCTATATGGACAGCAAGTTTCATCGCTGCAAGATAAAGGCAAAGCATAAGGCAGGCAACTCGTTTATATCCTTGGTAGAGACATTAGGGGGCGTTTTCGTATTCGATGATTTGGGCAGACTGTACCGTTCGGCTGATAATAAAACACAGTTTAACAGCATACCCACAAGTGCTCCAGTGCTTGCCATCGCCACAAGTGGCAATCGTCTGTTTGTGGTTATGAACGGATGCGTGGCTATGTATACTGCCGATGGCAGCAAGATGTTGTCAAGCATTGCCTTATCAACCAATACGTCTACCTCGTATAACGCAAGCTACAGCCACAATATTAATAGACTGTATGTAGGTAGAGGTGTGGGCGGACCTGCTCATGTATTTGCATTGAATGGTAATAAATTACAATTGGTAGACGAACATGTGCCAATGTCGCTGAAGGCTGTATGCGACTATGGCGAAGGTGTAGCGTTTGCTACTGACGGATATGGTGTGGTTGTGCGTCGCAATGGTGTTGACCAACATATAAACGAGAAGAATGACCATATATGTGGCGATGCCGTATACTCGCTGTTTGTAGACCGTGGTGGCAATATGTGGATAGGTACATACCGCAATGGGTTGACATTGTATGGAGCAAGAAGAGCCTTGTTTGCCACGCTTAGCGAAAAGGCAAAAACCTTGCCTTACGACCTTGTAACGGCAGTGGCATCGCAAGGCGACAATATATATATAGGTATGGATGGAGGTGGAATGGGTGTATATTCGATAAGTAAAAAAAGCTTGACCGCCTATACATCAGCCAACAGCAGTATGTGGGGCGACAACATTGTGTCGATGACATCCGATCAGAATACGGTGTGGATGGCTGTGTACAATCATGGACTTACGGCATACGATATAGCCACACGCAAGTTCAGCAACTATACCTTGCCATTGATTAGCAAGCGTGGCGACGTGATATGGACTATAGCAGACGATGGCAACGGCAATCTGTGGATTGGCGGACGCGACCTATTTGTATTCAACAAGCTTACGCACCAGTTTCGTGCTGTGTCCCAGTTTACAGGGGCATTATGCCAGACACTATGTCATCGTGATGGCTATATATGGTTGGGCAACGACAATGGCGTATACAAGATAGACATACGCACGCTGCGCACGGTTAAGCACTACAGTACATCCAGTACAGACATTACTTTGCCAAGCAATATGGTGCGCTATATATATGCCGACAGCAAAGGTAAAGTGTGGGTTTCGTTCAGATACGAGGCTCCATGCTGTATAGACGAAAACAAGGGTAAGGTATATACCGACCTTACCGAGCATGGGTTGGGCAGCATAATGATTACGGGCATCGTGGAGTCGCGTCATGGCTATATGGTGTTCTCTACAAATAATGGTCTTTACTACTACTTCCATGAGAACAACGCATTTATGCGTTGCGACCTCGACAACTCAGTGCCAATGGCATACAATTATGGCGCATGCTGTGCCGACGCACAACATTATTATTTTGGCTCGATAGAGGGATTGGTAATGGCTGATGATATACCTCTTATTACAAATTCGCTTTATAGAGATGTGAGTCTGGGTAGACTGAATGTAACTGATGGACGCACTATAAACCTTGGAAGCAAAAGCGAGGGCGAGGTTAAGCTTGATTGTAATGAGAATTATTTCACCATAAACTTTTCTGTTCCCGAATATAATGCCCCGCGTGCAATACACTTCTCCTATTATCTTAAAGGAATGGAGAATACTTGGAACGAGATAACCGACCGCCGTATGGCAAGCTACACCAATGTGCCTCCAGGTAGTTATGAGTTTCTTGTACGTGCAACCGACCTTTCAGGTAGTTGGACCAATATATCAACGCTTAAGATAACGGTGCTTCCGCCATGGTATCTAACGTGGTGGGCCAAGACGTTGTGGCTACTTATTATAATAGGTGTGGTATATGCAGGCTTCCGCCTGTACATGCGAGTTATAAATATGCGTCACCGTATGGAGATTGCCGAGGTGGAGAAGGAGAGTCAGCGCAAGCTCGACGATGCCAAGATGACATTCTTTACCAGCATAACACACGAGCTTCGCACACCTGTCTTCCTTATTGCCGCACAGCTTGAGGAGTTTATAGGCCGCAAGCAGTCGATAGTGAACATACCTTCGGCTTATCTAATTGCTATGCATCGTAGTGCAATGAAAATAAACAAACTTATAAGTCAGGCTATCGACTTCCGCAAGATAGATAAAGGCAAGCTTAATGTTAAGCTCCAGAAAATAGACGTGGTTAAGTTTGTTGGCGAGCTTGCCGACGACTATGACGACCTGCTCGACCAAAAGCATATCGACTTTACTACGGTAATGCCCAAGCATACCGTAATGTTGTCTATGGACGGCGAGAAGATAGAGATGTGCCTAAACAACCTTATATCCAACGCTTTTAAGTATACCAATAACGGTGGACATGTAGTGCTGACCGTTACCGATATGGCAGACCGTGTGGTTTTCTCGGTTAAGGACGACGGTATAGGCATTGTGCCTGAAGCTCGCAAGGAGATATTCCAAAACTTCTTCCGTACAAGTCGTGGTCAGGCAAAAAGCAAGGGTGATGGCATTGGACTGGCTTTTGTGCAGTATCTTGTTGAGTTACATGGTGGCGAGATGCAGCTGGAGAGCGAGGTGAACAAGGGTTCAAACTTCTCTTTCTATATACCTAAGGCTACTGCCGACAAAACTACTGTAGAAAACAAGCCTTTGGTTAAAACAGAGGCTGATAATGTAGTGTATGATTCGGAGGCAGAAAAGCAGTCAAATGATATAAAAATATTGGAAGAGGCAGGACAAGAACCAGAGCCAATACCAGGAACAGCTCCGTTGAAAGCAAATCCTACAGCAACACATAGCATATTGCTTATCGACGACGAGCGTGAGACAGTGGCTCTGCTTGAACGCAACCTTATAAGCGACTATCGTGTGCTTAAGGCTTACGACGGAGCTGAGGGACTGCGTGTGGCTGCAAACTCGTTGCCCGATATCATTGTGTGCGATATGATGATGCCGCACCTTGACGGCTTGGAGTTCTTGCGTGCCTTGCGTAATGACAAGAAGCTTAAGCATATAAAGGTAATAATATTCACTGGACAAACATCAGAGGATGAGCGAATAGCTGCATACGATGCTGGAGCCGATGCCTTTATTACCAAACCTGTTTCGCTTAAACTCCTGCGTGTGCGTATTGAACGGCTTATAGCCGAGAGCGATAATGCATCGTTAACTGCCGATATATCCAACAGCAAGCGCACATACACCAAGGAGGAGCAGATATTCTTGCTGCGTTGCCGTGAGATAATAGACGACAACTTGTCTAATCCCGACTTCAATATCGACTTTCTTGCCGAGAAACTTGCCATGAGTCATTCTACGTTATACAAGAAGTTGAAGCAGATGACGGGCATGTCGCTCATCGAATTTGTAAACGACTATAAGATATATAAGGCAGTACAAGCCTTTAAGGAAGGACAGACCAATGTGGTTAAAGTGGCAGAGATGTGCGGCTTTGGCGATATAAAGAACTTCCGCAATGTGTTTAAGCGCAAGATGCATATGTTGCCTAAGCAGTTTGTGCAGAACTTGTAGGCTTTCTGCTTGCTGTATCTCTGTTTGCGGTTCGGATTGCTTGTGGTGTAGTTCCCACAGAACTCACGGAAGAACACAGAAGCCTAACGGGCTTAAGCTTTTCGAATCCACAGAATGGCCTACGCTTCGCGAGGCAAGAATCCACAGAAATGAAGGGTATATTTAGAATGATAAAAGGTATTTATAGTAGGAGGTACCGTTCGGAGACCGTACCTCCTACTATATGTAATCTTTAATCTCTATATGCAGCAATACATAGTTATATATTGCAAGCAATCATATCTGTGCCTTCTGTCGTATGACGCGCAGCGTCTATACGCTCTGTGGATTCGAAAAAAATAGTCCGTTAGGCTTCTGTGTTTTTCCGTGAGTTCTGTGGGAACTTATAAGTTAAGGATCCATAAGTTGAGGAACTATAAGTTAAGGGCTGAGAGTTGCTATAAGTTGAGAAACTATTAGTAAAGAAACTATAATTAGGTATAAGCCATACGATATTAAGGGTGTTTTTCGTTTTTCTTCATTTTTTCACATAAAACGAAAAACACCCCTTTTATTAATAAAAAACACCCCTATTCTCCTTTCTCCTTATTGTAATTTTGCATCAGAAACCGAAACAAAGGCCAAAAGCAATAATTAAAATAACAATAACTTAAAACCAAACATTATGACAATTAAACCAAACTTTATCCGTACAGCTATGCTTGTGGCTGTAGCTCCCGTGATAGGTTTTGCATTACAGTCGTGTAGCGATGACGACGACTTTCCTACAGTGGACGGTCAGGCGCCGACAATTACTATGGCTACAAACCACATCCAGGCTGAGCCTGGACGTTCGTTCAACATTGAAGGCAAGGCAAAAGATGCCGATGGTATCAAATCTATACGCCTTAAGAGCGAAGGTATGTTGTTAGACAAGACTATAGATCTGCTTAAAATCTATGGCGACTCGTTGATACACGATTACGACCTATCTTATGTTTACACGCCAGCTGCCGACTGGACAGACGATTCAAACTTCCCGTTGGAAGTAACGGTAGAGGATGTAGGTGGACGCACAACAACAGCTACAGTTCAGGTATCAGGCGATGGCGACTTTACTTATCCTTCGTTTACAGCAGCTCCTTCGCAGGAACTAACAGTATTGGTACAGAATCCTAAACTCTCGCTCAATGTAACTGTAGCCGACAATAAGAAACTCCAAAGCTTGGTGGTAGACATTCCGGGATTGAACATAAAGGACTCTGTTCTTATAAGCGGAACCGAATACCAATTTAAGAAGGCATACGACATGCCGGCAACCAAGGCTTCTTATATGATGTCTATGCGATTGTATGATGCTTTTGGCAACGTGAGCTCTGCAAACAGCGTTATCAACGTAAGCGAGCTGCCCGACTTCCAGAAGATGTATCTTGCCGATGTAGAGACAGCTGCCGAACTGACAAGCGACCTATATGGTGTGCCAATGCTTATAGAGCATACCGGCGAGTATCAGTATAAGGCCAAATACTATAACAAGAAAGCAGGCACCGGCGTGCGCTTTGTTCCGCAGACCACCGATTTTGAACCTATATGCTTTGGTATTGACGATAATACAGGTCTGCTTACAAGCAACCCAAGCGAGGCAAAGCCTATAGTTCTTGACAAGGTAGGCTACTACGAGATAACATTCAACACCGTAACGGGTGACTATGATGTTAAGGAGTATACGCCAACAACTGCCAAGATGGTAGTAGATGGATCGCAGACAAAGGATTATAATGACGGAGCTGGTCCACAACCGTACACAGTATGTCTTGCAGGAGAAGGTCTGCCTGACACACCTAACTGGACCACAAATCCTAATAACAAGGCGTTCATTCTTAAACAAGATAAGCAGAACCCATACCGACTCTATCGCGAGATGAAGCTTAATGCAGGCGACAAGGTTAGCTATACTATCAGCATAACCCATATTTGGGGTTGGTGGCCAGAGCCATATTGGCGTTTCGATGGTTCGGAAGGCAATGAGAAGAACGTATATAACGGTGGCGACAATATGAAGAGCGTTGAGGTTAAGAAATCGGGTACATACCTCATGGAGTTTGACTATAGCCTCTTGCGTTCGCGCATCGTCTTTGTGAAATAAACTGATTAATGAACAATTAAGATATTATCCAAATGAATAAGAAATATATATTAGCATCCTTGGCTGCTACTGTTGCTCTTACTGCCAATGCGCAGAACATTAAGGTGAAAGGCACTGTAGTAGACAGCAACAACGAGCCTATCATTGGCGCATACGTTAAGATTAAGGGTTCGACAAAAGGTGTTGTCACCGATATTGACGGCAACTATACTATCGATGCCGACAAGAATGCCACACTTGTTGTGAGCTACGTTGGTATGGCAAACCAGGACGTGAATGTAGGAAACCGCAACCAGATAAATATTGTATTGAAAGAAAACGCCAACGACCTTAACGAGGTTGTGGTTATCGGTTACGGTCAGGTTAAGAAGAGCGATCTCACCAGCTCAATATCTGCCATTAAGGGTGATAAACTGGAGAAGCTTTCTACCGGTAACGTTATGAATGCCCTTCAGGGACAGGTTAATGGTGTTCAGGTAAGTGGTGCCGGTGGCCCAGGTTCTTCGCCACGAGTTATCATACGTGGTGTAACAACTGTCAACGGCTCTGATCCTCTATATGTTGTAGATGGAATGCCAGTTGGTAACAACATCAACTTCCTTAACCAGAACGACATCGAGAGCATGCAGGTGCTTAAGGATGCGTCGGCTTCGGCTATCTATGGTACACGAGCTTCTAATGGTGTTGTGCTCATCACCACAAAGAAGGGCAAGAAGGGCGAGGCTAAGTTCAACGCTTCGGCAACTGTAGGTTTGCAGACACTTGCCAAGCAGAAGATGGCAGACTCGAAGGAATATAAGCAGGTGTTTGATGCACGTTATGCTAACGACGGAAATGTTTCGCCGTTCAAGGGCACTGACGAGGTATATACTGATTGGTGGAAGGAATGTCTTAACGACGTAGCTGTACAGCAGAACTACGACCTCTCGTTCTCTGGCGGTACCGACAAGCTTATCTATTCGGGCAGCATTGGCTATTACAAGCAAGACTCTCAGTACAAGGTGGGTCAGTGGCAGAAGCTCTCTGCACGATTCTCTACAGAGTACAACTTCAATAAGATTGTAAAGGCAGGTCTCGACTTCACTCCTCGTTACGAGCAGTGGGACGACACACCAAACCTTATGGGAGCCATCATGTCTATGGACCCAACCACTCCGGTGATGCGCGACAAGAGCGAGTGGACAAGTAATCCTTACAACAACTATGCCCGTTCGCACAACAACGAGGAGCATAACCCTGTGGCTAATATGAACCGTATGGATTCAGGTGCAAGCGAATATGGATTGCTCGCCACACCTTACATCAGCCTTACACCTATCAAGGGTCTTACCTTCCGCTCGCAGTTTGGTATGAACGCACGCTTCCGCCGTACCGATACGTTCAACGTAAACTTCTTCATCGACAACCTCGAGAAGAACGACAACAACAACGCCAAGCGCAAGATGGAGAACTGGGTGGACTGGAACTGGACCAACACCGTGAACTATATGAACACCTTCGCTAAGAAGCACAACGTAAACCTCATGGGTGGCTACACTATGGAGCGCTTCCAGGACTACTGGGCAGAGGCCTACTCGGAGAATATTCCTAACAACGACCCAACCTTGCGCTATCCAAGTTCGGGCACAAAGAACCCTGCTGCATCAGGTTCCGACTCCTTTACATCGCTCATCTCGTACCTCGGTCGTGTGATGTACAACTACGACGAGAAGTATTACCTCACAGCTACTGTACGTGTCGACGGTTCGTCTAAGTTCTCTAAGGACAACAAGTGGGCTACATTCCCATCAGTTTCGGCAGCTTATCGCTTGACTGGCGAGGAGTTTATGAAGAACCAGAAAATCTTTGACGACATCAAGATACGTGCCGGTTGGGGTAAGGTGGGCAACCAGAACATCGACAACTCGGCATACCTCAGCTCTATCGGAACAACCGACTATGTTTTTGGACAGACACCAATACGCGACATCGGTTCTACCGTATCAGGCATAGGCAACCCTAACCTTAAGTGGGAGACAGTGGAAGACTGGAACGTTGGTCTCGACCTCGCTCTCTTGCAGAGCCGCTTGAAGATTACAGCCGACTACTTCCACAAGACATCTCACGATATGCTTATGAAGAAGGACAACCTCCTTATACTTGGTTATCCGATGTGGAACGGACAGATGTGGGAGAACGTAGGTAAGATGAAGGCTACCGGATGGGAGCTCGGCATCAACTGGAACGACCATATCTCCGACTTTACATACGGCGTAGGTCTTAACCTCTCGCAGGTAAAGAACAAGGCCCTGAAGCTCAACGGAGACTATATCTGGACCGGCGGATTCTCTGGTGATTGGATTGTACGCAATGCAGCAGGTGAGTCGCTCAGCCAGTTCTGGGGTTATCAGACCGACGGTATCTTCCAGAACGAGACAGAAGTTAAGTCGTATACTAATGAGCACGGCACACCTCTTCAGCCCAATGCACAGCCAGGCGACCTTCGTTTTGTTGACCGCAACAACGATGGCGTGATTGATTCGAATGATAAGAAGTGCATCGGCAATCCGTTCCCTGATTTGATGATGGGTCTCAACCTCAACGCCGCATATAAGGGCTTCGACCTCGTAGCTAACTTCTACGGCACATTCGGCAACGACATCTACAACCTTAACAAGGGACGCTACTCAGGTGTAGGCGGTCAGAATGTATACGCAGGAACCTACAACAAGACATGGCGCGAGGACAACAAGGGAGCAGAATTCCCACGTCTTTCAGCCAACGACTCTAACATGAACTACAAGCGCGTAAGCGACTTCTTCGTAGAGGATGGTTCTTACTTCCGTTGCAAGCTCTTGCAGATTGGCTACACACTGCCTAAGCAGTGGTTCAACAACAAGCTCAACCTGCGTCTCTCGTTCTCGGCTCAGAATCTCTTCACCATCACTGGCTACTCGGGTGCCGACCCAGAGACAGCCTCAATGGGTAAGAGCGTTACAGAGGCAGGTATCGACTATAGCGGTTATCCTAACCCACGCACCTTCCTCTTCGGTGTGAACATGAGCTTCTAAGGAGTAAATATACATAATGTGTAACAACAATAAAACAAGCATATCAATTATGAAAAGATATATTATAGGTTTGACAATGATGTCGGCTCTGTCTTTGGGCATGACCTCATGCTCTGATTTCCTTGAAGAGCCAATCCGCGGTCAGCAGGATATGACAAACTATTTCACCAACGAAACGGAGTGCGCCAAGCAGATTACAGGCTGCTACAACTTCCTCGATGGTCGCGACTGGTGGCAGATATACAAGTTCTACAACCTCTGCAACATCACTACCGATGACTGCTGGATGGGCAACACAACACAGGACCCAGGCGAGTATCGCGTGGCTTGTATGTTCACTGGCAACACCATCGATCTTGGCTCAGCTTGCCAGAACTTCTGGCAGTACCGCTATAAGGGCATCACACAGTGCAACATCGCTATCGAGCAGACCTCGAAGCTTACCTTCATGGACGAGAAGTATCAGAAGCGCCTTATCGCTGAGGCTAAGTTCTTGCGCGGTTTCTATTATCTCGACCTCGTCAAGAACTTCGGCGGTGTGCCTCTCATGCTTTCGCTTAAGATGCCTTCAGAGGTACAGGGCGTAGAGCGTGCTTCTAAGGAGGATACCTACGCACAGATTGTTAAGGACTTTAAGGAGGCAGCTGTTGACCTTCCTTCACGTTCGGAGCAGGATCCTAAGGACGTAGGTCATGCCACACGTGGCGCTGCCTTGGGCTTCCTTGCCAAGGCTTACCTCTACTCGGGCAACTACGAGGAGGCAGAGAAGGTGCTTCAGGAACTCTGCTGCCGCGGCTCTTTCGCTGGCAATACACCAGAGTATAAGCTTATGGACGACTTCAGCAAGGTTTGGAATGTCGACTATAACAACAACGACGAGAGCCTCTTCGAGATACAGACATTGGACGACACACAGTATGGTCTTGGCGAGCGCTACTCGGTAGTGGTAGGTTCACGCGACGATTCAGGTTGGGCTTGGGGTCTGCCTACAAGCGACCTTGAGAATGCGTTCAAAAATGCTGGCGATAATATCCGCCTTAAGTATACTATCCTTCACGATGGTCAGACCGATGTACCTGGCGATCCGACATGGAATGAGGACAATCCTTATGTTATTTCGGCAAGCAAGCACAAGTCGGGACGTTGCAACATGAAGCTCTTCATCCCGGTTGGCAAGCGTCCAAGTCCGTACGATGCAGCTCACAACCCGCTCAACATCCGCTTGTTGCGTTATGCCGAGGTGCTGCTTATGTATGCAGAGGTAGAGAACCAGCTTGGTCATGACAGCGAGGCACAGTGGGCATTAAACGAAGTTCGCAGCCGTGTACATCTATCACCTATAACATCTACTGGTAAGGACCTTCGCGATGCCATCCGTACAGAGCGTCGTTTGGAACTTGCTCTTGAAGGCACTCGTCTTGACGACCTTCGCCGTTGGAAGATGGATGATGGCAAGACTATGATGGAGCATGTGTTTGGTCCTAACGGAACATTCGTTAAGTATAATATGGAGACATCTACCGACCCATATGAGACAACAAACCAGTTGGAGAACAGCAATGAGGGCATTAACTTCCAGGCTCCACGCGACCTGCTCTTCGCTATCCCTAACTCGGAGATAACAATGTCGAACGGTTCTATCAAGCAGAACCCTGGATATAATTAATTGACAGATTTATTTGAGAGTTGAGAGTTGATAGTTGAGAGTTATGAAATATAATTGCTAATAATAATATATATAATATAGCATAGACGGTAATCATAACTCTCAACTATCAACTCTCAATTTTCAACTAAACCAACTCTAACTTAAAATAAATTTACGATGACCAAATCTCTTCTACTCTCAATAACCTCTCTATTGGCACTGGCTGCCAACACCTCAGCACAATCTACTTATCATGTAACTATATCACCCAACACCACATACCAAACCATCGAGGACTTCGGTGCAAGCGATTGTTGGACAGCCGACTTTGTGGGCAAATACTTCAGCGAAGCCGAGAAGGAGAAATCGGCACGTTGGCTCTTTAGTCGCGAGTTTGACATCAATGGCAATCCCGAAGGCATAGGCCTATCCATGTGGCGCATCAACCTCGGTGCCGGAAGTGCCGAACAGGGCAACGGTAGCGGAATAGATGATATCACACGTCGTGGCTATTGTTATCTTGATGCAAAAGGCACGTACGACTGGACCAAATCCTCAGGTCAGCAATACTTTATGCAGCAGGCCAAGAAGTATGGTGTTGACCATTATCTGCTCTTCAGCAACTCTGCTCCAGTGCAGTTTACCAAGAACGGCAAGGCTTTTGCCAATGCCGGAGAACAAGGTTGCAACCTTAGCGACAACCATTATGGCGACTTTGCCAATTTTCTTACGACAACAACCAAGCACTTCATTGATGAAGGCTACAACATAACACTCATATCACCAGTCAACGAACCACAGTATGACTGGACAAATGGTCAGGAGGGTTCGCCATGGACCAACGAATGCATAAGCCGATTGGTGCGCGAACTTGACGCTTCAATAGCCAAGCAAGGTATCGGCTCAAAAATACTTTTACCTGAGGCTTGCCAATGGAAAGCTCTATATATGGATGCTACGGAGAAACGAGCCAATAACCAAATTGAGGCATTCTTCAATCCTGCCAATACAAATACCTACATTGGCGACCTTAAAAGTGTGCAGCGTGCGGTGGCAGGACATAGCTACTGGACATTCGGAACAAACGACGACTTACAGAACATACGAAATGCAGTGGCTGACAAAGCAGCAAAGTATGACCTCGATGTATATCAAACTGAATGGAGTATGCTCGACAAGGAGCCGTCAACATCGGCAGGTTTCCCTGCAAGCTACGACGCTGCATCGTATATGGACATAGCCCTTTATATGGGCAAACTGATACATTGCGATTTAACATATGGCAATATGGCTGCATGGAGCTATTGGACAACCTTTGCACAGGAGAAATGGGGACAGAAGAATAGATTCTATCTGCTTAGGCTTAATACAAAGGGCGATACTGGCAACGAGAGTTACGGCGACATAGTAAACGGCGGTACCGTAACCGACAATGCTAATCTTTGGGTTCTTGGTAATTACAGTCGTTTTATCCGTCCTGGATATCGTCGTATAGGTCATACCACCAATCAGTCGGAGAGCCTTAACAAGCTTATGGGTTCGGCATATATATCGCCAGACGGCAAACGAATTGTGGTGGTATATGTCAATATGGGTGCGGCTACAGGCGTAAAACTCAATGTCGATGGACATGCTACTGCTAAGGAGATTAACCTCTACCGCACATCAGAGACCGAAAACCTCAAGCACATTGCTGAGACATATACTTTGGGACAGCGCATATTGATTCCGAAGAAGAGTGTTAGCACTTTTGTCATCGACTTAGATAAGGCGGAAACGGGCATCGAAGGCATACATGCAGGCAAGGCGGATGATGTCAATAATAATAATGTATATACACTTGACGGACAATTGGTACGTACAGAAGCACAGTCGATAGAAGGTTTAAACAGCGGCGTGTATATATGGAATGGCAATAAAATATTAATTAAACGATAATATATATATGTTAAAAATAGGTTTTCACGGCATTTCGCTTGCATTGATGCTTTCTGCATCGGTGCAAGCTTCTGCCCAAACACGTTACACTGTACTTCCGTCATCTCCAGAACAGCATGTACAGCATTTTGGTGCAAGTGATGCATGGAGCATGCAGTTTATAGGTCTTTGGCCAGAGAAACAGCAACAGCAGGTGGCCGACTGGCTTTTTTCTTCAGAGAATGATGCTCAAGGTAAGCCCAAAGGTATAGGATTGTCTATATGGCGATTTAACCTTGGAGCAGGAAGTGCCGAGCAAGGCGATAAGGCACAGATTAATTATGGTACCCGAACCGAGTGTTTTCTCAATGCCGACGGCACATACGACTGGTCAAAGCAAGCAGGACAGCGCCGCTTTCTTAAGCTTGCCAAGGAACGTGGCGTTCCTTATATCTTGGCTTTCTGCAATTCTGCACCTGTCTATTTTACCAAGAATGGACTGGCAACCAATACCGGACGCGGTGGCACAATAAATCTTCGTGACGATTGTTACGATGATTTTGCCCGCTTTATGGCTACATCAATTAAGGGTATCGAGCAGCACGACGGTGTGCATATCGACTATATCAGTCCGTGTAATGAGCCTGATGGACATTGGAACTGGCTTGGTCCTAAGCAAGAAGGCTCTCCCGCTACTAATCGTGAGGTGGCTCATGTGGCACGTGAGTTGGGTAAGGCTCTTTCTAAGCAGAAGTTGAAGACGGAGATACTTGTCAACGAATCGAGCGACTATCGCTGTATGCTTGGCACACATGAAGCCGACTGGCAGCGTGGATATGAGATAAAGGCATTGTTCGCTAAGGATAGCACCGATACCTATGTAGGCAATGTAAAGAATCTGCCCAGACTCATTAGTGGCCACAGCTATTGGACAACTACGCCACTCGACTATATGCGCCAGTGTCGTATGCAGATACGTGAGGCATGTAAAGAACAAGGCATAAAGTTTTGGCAAACAGAGATCTGTATTATGGGCAATGACGAAGAGATTGGTGGAGGAGGTTGTTACGACTTTTCTATGAAGACAGCCCTCTATGTAGCTCGTGTTATTCACCACGACCTTTGTTTTGCTAATGCCGAGAGTTGGAGTTGGTGGCGTGCCGCAGGTGGCGATTATCGCGACGGCTTGCTGCGTGTATATAGCAACGATCAATGGAAGTCAGGTTATGCTGTTGACTCAAAGTTGCTTTGGACCCTTGGCAATTACAGCCGTTTTGTGCGTCCAGGTGCACAGCGTTTTGACATAAAGACTACTGGAGAGGATGGCAAAGAGATAGCCGAAGGATTCAACGATCCTAAGGGAGTAATGTGCTCAGCCTATCGTAACAGCAATGGCAAGTGGGCTATTGTAGCCATTAACTATTCGGAGGACGTAAAGCCGGTGAAGTTTGATATAGACGGACAGGCTTCCAAGACATGGAAGATGTATCGCACAAGCGACATATCGGCTGAGAGCTTGTTGCCAGTCGGTACAACTGAAGGAACAACAAGTTTGGCTCCACGAAGTATCACTACATTAGTTGAGGAATAATCAGTATACATTTAAGGCTCATTCCTAATCGTCTTAATAGTGATGGGTATGAGGCTTTAATATTGTACAACGATTGGTTCATTATATGAGGCTTATATGCTCATTAATGAATTATGTACCTTTTTTATTGATTATTTAACCTTATTATTAATATAAGGTGATAACTTTGCACTAACTAAAAACTCAAATCAATAATAAATACATGAAACAGACATCCAAGATATTCTTGAGTCTCGCTCTTATGTCGTCGTTGACGACTGGTGCGTTAGCTTCCACATCTATGAGCTTGGCTCCACATGTGGATAGTAAGAACACTTTTGCCACTGGCGACAAAACCTTCCTTCTTAACGGAAAACCCTTTGTTGTTAAGGCAGCAGAGATTCATTATCCACGTATTCCGCGTGAGTATTGGGAACATCGCATCAAGATGTGTAAGGCTTTAGGCATGAACACTATCTGCATCTACATATTCTGGAACCTGCATGAGCAGCGCGAGGGAGTATATGACTTTACTGGTCAGAATGATGTTGCCGAGTTCTGCCGATTGGCTAAAAAGAATGACATGTACGTAATTGTGCGTCCTGGACCATATGTATGTGCCGAATGGGAAATGGGTGGACTGCCTTGGTGGTTGCTTAAGAAAAAGGATATACGCCTGCGTGAACAAGACCCTTACTTTATGTCGTGCGTAGACCGATTCGAGAAGAATGTTGCCCAGCAACTTGCTCCGCTTACCATACAGCGTGGTGGACCAATTATTATGGTTCAGGTAGAGAACGAATATGGCAGCTATGGCGAGGATAAGGCATATATATCACAGATACGCGACACATTGCGCAAATATTGGGATACTCCAAATGCCAAGACCACTCTGTTCCAATGCGACTGGAACTCAAACTTTGAGAAGAATGGTCTCGACGACCTTACATGGACTATGAACTTTGGTACGGGTGCAAATATAGACGACCAATTCCGTCGTCTTCGTGAGCTACGCCCTAATGCACCGCTTATGTGTTCGGAGTTTTGGAGCGGATGGTTCGACAAGTGGGGTGCGCGTCATGAAACACGTCCTGCAAAGGATATGGTTGCAGGTATTGACGAGATGCTTTCGAAGGGAATATCTTTCTCGCTATATATGACTCATGGAGGCACTTCGTTTGGTCATTGGGCAGGAGCCAACTCGCCTGGTTTTGCTCCTGATGTTACGTCTTACGACTACGATGCTCCAATCAACGAGTATGGCGAGCCTACCGAGAAGTATTGGCTATTGCGCGAGACTCTTGAGAAATATACCGATAAGAAGCTTCCAGCTGTACCTAAAAAGGCTGCCGACATTATATCTATACCAAAGCTCAATCTTCAGAACGTAGCACCTATATATATGGGTGTGGACAGCACAGCCGAGAGTCGTGACGTGCAGACTTTTGAGGAGATGAATATGGGCTACGGTTCAATGATATACAATACTAAGCTGCCCGAGATTGCCAACGGCTCTATGTTGCATATCAATGGTCACGACTTTGTGCAGGTATTTGTCAACGGCAATTATATAGGCAAGATAGACCGTGTAAAGAACGAGCGTTCGCTGCCTATGCCTGCCACAAAGAAGGGCGATAAGCTTACGCTCTTGGTAGAGGGCATGGGTCGTATCAACTTTGGTAGAGCCATAAAAGACTTCAAGGGTCTTGTTGAAGATGTAACCCTTACTGCCGATGTCGACGGCGATGAGCTTACTTGGAATCTTAAGAATTGGCGTATGCGCCGTATTGCCGACGACTATCAGACAGCCCGTCGTGCAATGACAACTCCACGTAATGATATTGCTCTTGCCGATAACACTCCCTCAAAGATTGGTTATTATAAGGCAACATTCAAGTTGAAAAAGACTGGCGACACCTTTATTAATATGGAGACATGGGGTAAAGGTCAGGTATATGTCAATGGTCATGCACTTGGACGTTTCTGGAGTATTGGTCCGCAACAGACACTATATTGTCCAGGATGTTGGCTAAAGAAAGGCAACAACGAGATTGTTGTACTTGATGTTGTTGGTCCGAAGGAAGCTGTAGTATGGGGACAGACAAAGCCCGAGCTCGATAAATTGCAGCTTGAGAAGTCGGCTAAGCATAATAACATTGGCGACAAGCCCGACCTAAATTCGGCTACACCCGTGGCAAAGGGTGATATGAAGAGTGGCAATGGATGGCAGACTATTAAATTTGACAATTTAGCAAAAGGCAGATATGTAGCCATAGAGTGTCAGAACACTCATGATGGTAAGCCCGTTGCTATTGCCGAGTTATATCTGCAAGGCAAGGATGGCAAGCGTCTTTCTCGCGACCAGTGGGAGGTAAAGTATGCCAACTCAGAGAATCTTCAGGGCAATCATACTGGCGACAAGGCTTTCGACCTTCAAGAGTCTACTTACTGGCAGACTGAGAAGGATGCCACAGCACCACATTTGCTTGTTATTGATCTTGGTGAAGAACAGACTATAACAGCTCTTGAGTATCTGCCACGTATGGAACAGGGCGCTCCTGGCAGCGTCAAGGGATACAGAGTCTTTGTGTATTAAGCTTGTAGATTGGTTATAGTTCTGGTACCTGTTTATAGTTCCCACGGAACTCACAGATGTCACAGAAGCCTACGGGTTAAGCTTTTCGAATCCACAGAATGGCCTACGCTTCGCGAGGCAAGAATCCACAGAAATGATTGCTTGCATCGCCGAAGGCTATCATTTCTGTGTAGTCTGTCGTATGATGCGTAGCATCTATACGCTCTGTGGATTCGAGAAAAACAATTCCGTAGGCTTCTGTGGCATCTGTGAGTTCTGTGGGAAGCCATATTTAGAGTTCCCCAGAAAACAATATCCCAAAGAACTGCAATTAACCGATTTGTACACCCTTTTTATCGATTTGTGCACCCCATCCTTAATCTAATATAGTACTTTTGCAGTATAATAAACCCAATAACTCTATAAATCGAATGAACAATTCTTTACGTAATTTGCTTGCCGCTTTGCTACTTGCAACTGTCTCAACTGGTGCTTTTGCCGAGCAAAACAAGGTGATGTCGCCTGATGGACGACTTGTAGTTAATGTTGAGGACCATGCAGGTTGTCTATATTACGACGTAACATATGATGGCAAGCAGATGATGCAGCCTTCGCTGTTAGGTGTAGTTGCCAATGTTGGCGACTTTAGCCAAAATCTTGTATATAAGTCGGTAGATAAGCGTAAGGTAGAGAACAGCTACACTATGCGCTCTACCAAAGCATCGCTTGTACATTATAAAGCCAATGAGATGAGCCTTACTTACATCAACGACAAGAAGTTGCCCGTTATTGTAAAGTTTCGTGTATCTGATAATGACATTGCCTTCAGATACGAATTTGGCGAGGTTAACGACCGCACACACATCCTTATAGACCAGGAGAAGACCGCATTCCGTCTTCCTTCACAAACCACAACATTCCTCTCTCCACAATCAGACCCTATGATTGGATGGAAACATTCTAAGCCGAGTTATGAGGAAGAGTACACTCCTGATGCTCCATTGACAGCTAAGTCTAAATATGGTAAGGGTTACACCTTCCCTTGTCTCTTCCATGTAGGTAATGATGGTTGGGTACTTGTAAGCGAGACTGGTACACATGGCAACTATCCTGGTTGCCGACTCTCAGATTATTCTGCCGATAAGGGTTATACAGTGGAGTTTCCTATGCAAGGCGAATGTGATGGTCGTGGTGCCTCTAATGCAGCCTTTGCTCTGCCAGGAGCTACACCTTGGCGCACCATAACTGTTGGATCATCGCTTAAGCCAATAGTGGAAACAACAGTAAGCTATGATGTTGTGGAGCCTTTGTACGAGGCTTCAGAGCAATATAAGCCGGGTAGATATATCTGGAGCTGGCTTATCTGGCAAGACAATTCAGCCAACTACGACGATCAGAAGCAGATGGTTGACCTTGCAGCTACAATGGGCTACGAGTATGTATTGGTTGACGCACTATGGGACCAACAGACTGGACGTGAGCGTATAGCCGAGCTCAGCCGTTATGCTCAGTCTAAGGGTGTTAGCCTAATGTTGTGGTACAACAGCAATGGTACGGCTAACGAGGCTCCGCAGACTCCACGCAACTGTATGAACACGGTAATTGCACGTAAAAAGGAGATGAAGTGGATGCAGTCGATAGGTGTCAAGGGTATAAAGGTCGACTTCTTTGGTGGCGACAAGCAGCATGTTATGCAGTTGTACGAGGATATCCTTAGCGATGCCAACGATTATGGCTTGCAGGTTATCTTCCATGGATGTACTTTGCCACGTGGCTGGGAGCGCATGTTCCCTAATTATGTATCGAGCGAGGCTGTGCTTGCTTCGGAGAATGTATTCTTCCAGGAGCATCATGCCAAGCAGGAAGGTTTCGAGCTTACCATGCATCCTTTCTGCCGCAATACTGTAGCTGCAATGGACTGGGGTGGCACTATTATGAACCGCTATATGTCTCGTGACAACAAGAGTCGTCATCGTCGTTATACATCAGACGTGTTCGAGATGGCTGCTGCTATTGTCAATCAGGCAAGCATACAGTGTATTGCCATGTATCCCAATAACCTTTCTGAGTTGCCACAGCACGAGATAGACTTCCTAAAGAGTGTACCAACAACATGGGATGAGACTCGTTTCGTAGATGGTTATCCTGGCAAATACGCTGTAGTAGCACGTCGTCATGGCGACAAGTGGTATGTTGCAGCGCTTAATGGCACCAACAAACCTCTATCTCTTAACCTCTCTTTGCCTATGCTTGCGGGTAAGCAGGTGACTTATCACTACGAGACTGCCGATAAGAAGAGCCTATGGCCTAAGTCGGACGTTAAGACTACTAAAGTAGGAAAAGATGGTAAGCTGAAGATTGTTATGCAGCCAATGGGTGGCAACATTGTGTTAGGCGAGGCTTAAACAATAATAATATACACGGCAATAAACATAAAAAAATGGGTGTTCTGCTTCATGCGAGCACCCAATTTTTTTAATACCTACAGTTGTAGACCATCTGGTGCAACAAGCCATAAACCAAGTACTGACTCCCATCTATGAGAACCAATTCTGCAAGACAAGCTACGGCTTCCGTCCGATAAGAGGATGCCATGACGCACTACGAGGAGCGCAGAGGATAATCAACGAAGGCTACATATAAGCAGGCTGATAGCCGTCGTGTACATAGAAGGTGTGCTCAAGAGCATCGTCGGCCCACTGGCGTTTGCGCTTGCTTACCTTTATGTTGTTAAGGTTGATGTCTGGGTCAACAATACTGGTGCGCTGTCTGTAGTAGTTGAGCAAGGCAGCGGCAGCCTTGTCCATCTTGCCCTTCTTGTACATTGCTTTAACTGTTTCCAGACCGGGACGGTCCAAGTCGAGCAATTCAAACGCTTGCGCGTTTACTTTCTCTGTCTGTTTCTTGGCGTTGGCATTAAGCGACACCAACATGCAAAGAACCAGATTAATGATCAGAAATGTTCTTTTCATTGCTTAATTGTTTAAGTTGCTTTTTTTGATTTTGGTTTGTTTAGCAGATTAGCCTTCAACCTTGCACCTTTATATTAAAGCAATGTTATTCGACCAGGTTGTCGGAGTAGCTGTTTTTACGTTTGCAAAATTACATTAAATAAACAATGTAGTACCTTAAAAACGTTTTATTAAATATTAATTGTGTTCAAATGCTAAGTTTGTACGCACTTAGAAGTGGTTTGAATATATTTGATATAGGGGTATTAAATAAAAGTAGTACTTTTGCACCAGAACTTTTTGATAGTGCTAATTATTCAAACCGAAATTTAAATACTAATTGCTACACTGTATGACAAACAGGTTTTTTGCATTTGGCTGTTGCACACTGTTGCCTTTGGCAGCTATGTCACAGCAACGTCCCAACATTATATATATAATGAGTGACCAACAAGCAGCTACTGACATGAGCTGTGCAGGCAATAACGACGTTAAGACCCCTAATATGGACCGTCTTGCCGAGCGTGGAATGCGTTTCACCAATGCCTATTGCACATTGCCATTGAGTGGACCGTCACGTGCTGCTATGTGGACTGGATACATGCCTTCGGTTATAGGTATGGAAGAGAATGAGACACCACTGCCCGACTCAATAGCCGTTCGCACACTTGGTACTCTTATTGAGAACTCGGGCTACGACTGTGCCCTTGCAGGCAAGTGGCATGTAAATACCAACTCGCTGCCAAGCGAGCATGCCTTTGGTTTCAAGAATATCCATCAGTTTATGGACAACGGACTCTCTGAGAGTGTTATCAATTATCTGCGCAATCGCGACACCAAAAAGCCGTTCTTCCTTGTAGCTTCTTTCAACAACCCACACGGAATATGCGAGTATGCACGTCGACAGAATGTGCCATATGGTGATGTAGACCTCAACCCCGAACTTGCCGACTGTCCTCAATTACCAGCTAATTTTGCTGTAAGTCCATACGATGCCTCGACACTTCAGTTTGAGAAGAAGCGCAACCAACGCCTATATCCTTCTTACGATTATACTCCTGACGATTGGCGCCGATACCTATATGGATACTATCGTCTTACCGAGACAGTTGATGCGCAGATAGGTCAGATTCTCGAAGAGATGGACCGTCAAGACCTTTGGAAGAATACTATTGTCATCTTCTCTTCCGACCACGGCGACGGTGCGGCACAGCACCAGTGGAACCAGAAGACAGTGTTGTACGAAAGTGTAGCCAACATTCCTTTCATCGTTTGCATGCCAAAGGGCAAGAATGCCGGAAAGGTTATGCCACAGCTCATAAGCAACGGTCTCGACCTAATGCCAACAGTTTGCGATTTTGCCGGCGTTGAGATACCCAAGCATTGCACCGGTAAGAGCATCCGCAAGGTGCTTGAGTCGGGTAAGGAAGATACTCCGCTTCGCGACTATGTAGTTACCGAGACTGTATTTGCTCAGACAGCTGGCACCATAGGTTGGATGGTTCGCACAAAAGACTTTAAATACGTATTGTACGATTCGGGCAGAAACCGCGAGCAACTATTTGATATGAACAACGATCGTGGCGAGATGCGCAACCTTGCAGTAGAGCGTCGATATCATGACATATTGGTTGAACATCGCCGTATGCTGAGCGAGTGGATGGATCAGAATCCGTCAAAGCTCACTCGTTTAAGAGCTAAGTACATTCCACGCAATTAAGAGCTAATACTCACGATACAACCACCCCTCGCTCTCCTTATGCTGGCATCACAGCCAGCAAAGGCAGGCGATTATGGGTTTAACTACATAACCAAAGGCGGACGCATTATCCTCAAGGATTCTACAATGATGCACGAGATGAGACAGACCCCAAGTTATTATAATTAAAATGAGGGTGTGTCAAATTTGACACACCCTCATTTTTTGTTGTACACATCTAGTTACACGTTTGTTATACGTGCCGTATTTCCCTTTTCCTTATATTTCAACACCGAATCAAGTAGCGTTATTGCGCTCTCTTCCATCTGTGCTGTAAGGTGGTCTATTTTAGATAATATATAGTTGTAGAACAGTTGTAGTATCAGCGCCACGATAATGCCAAAGATAGTGGTAATGAGTGCCACCTTCATACCTGCTGCCACAATAGTTGGATTGATGTCACCTGCCAACTGTATCTGTTCGAAAGCCATAACCATACCAATCACTGTTCCAAGGAATCCCAATGACGGAGCCATAGCAATGAACAGCGTTATCCACGAACAACCACGCTCCATATTGGCAGCCTGTACTGAACCATAGGCTGCTACCGAACGTTCAATGTCTTCTATAGGTGTGGATATGCGTAACAATCCTTGATAGCATATCGACGCTACTGGTCCACGGGTGTCACGACATAGTGTCTTTGCCCCTTCGATATCGCCTTCGGCAATCTTGGCGTCAACAGAAGCCATAAAGCGTTTTGCGTTAATCTCAGACAGACTAAGATATATAATACGTTCGATACAGAACGACAGTCCAAACACCAAGGCAATGGCAACAAGCGACATAAACGAGGCATTGCCTTCGATAAACTTAGTCTTTAGTACTTGATGAAAGCCACCGCCATTATCAGGCATAAGTTCGGTCATCTCTATTGGGGTGTCGTCGGCAGTTGCGAGTTGGGCAGCCGAAGCTGTTGTACAGAACATTGTGCTTGCTGCAAAAGCCATGGCAAGCATAGCTGTGGCAATAGTTCTATTCTTCAATGTTTTCATAATGATGGTTCTTGTTTTGCTGTTATATGTGTCTTTTATTCTCGGCACGGTGCAAAATTACTTATTATTTCCTAATTAACGTAGGTTTTTAGCACCTTTATGTGTACTTTTGCATATATTCATTATACTAACGTAAATCACTTAAACAACAAAAGTCTATGAGGAAACTTTTGACATCGGTGTTTATTGCACTATCGTTGTCGGGCGTTGCGGCGCAACCGGCTCAACACTATCAGCCTACCAAGGAGAATCTTGAGGCTCGCAGCCATTTTCAAGACTCTAAGTTTGGCATATTCCTTCATTGGGGACTCTACTCTATGTTGGCAACTGGCGAGTGGACTATGACCAACAAGGATCTTAACTATAAGGAGTATGCCAAACTTGCCGGAGGCTTCTATCCCTCGCGTTTTAATGCCAAAGAGTGGGTGTCGGCTATTAAGGCGTCGGGTGCCAAGTATATCTGCTTTACCACACGTCACCACGAGGGGTTCTCAATGTTTCATACCAAATGGTCCAACTACAATATTGTAGACGCCACACCCTTCAAACGCGACATTGTTAAGGAACTTGCCGATGAGTGTCATCGACAGGGCATCGACATCCATTTTTACTATTCGCATATCGACTGGCAACGTGAGGATGCACCATTAGGACGTACCGGACTTGGTACGGGGCGTCCAAAGGAGGCTCAAAATTGGGATTCTTACTATAAGTTTATGAACAACCAGCTAACCGAACTTCTTACCAATTACGGTCGAGTAGGTGCTATTTGGTTTGACGGATGGTGGGATCAGGACATTAATCCTTCGTTCGATTGGCGTCTGCCCGAGCAGTATAAGCTTATACACAGTTTGCAGCCTGCCTGTCTTATTGGCAACAACCATCATCAAACACCGTTCGAGGGTGAGGACTTCCAAATGTTCGAGCGCGACCTTCCTGGCGAAAACTCTGCAGGATTGTCGGGTCAACAGATATCACAGTTGCCTCTTGAGACTTGCGAGACTATGAATGGCATGTGGGGATATAAGATTACAGACCAAAACTATAAGTCGCCCAAGACTCTTATACACTATCTTGTAAAGGCTGCCGGACGCAATGCAAACCTGCTTATGAACATTGGCCCGCAACCAGATGGCTGTTTGCCAGAGGTGGCAATTGAACGTCTTAAGAAGGTAGGCGAATGGATGAACGTTTATGGAGAGACTATCTATGGCACACGTGGAGGTATCATTCAGCCACACGACTGGGGCGTAACCACACAGAAGCAGAATCGTCTTTTTGTTCACATCCTTAATCTTAAGGACAAGGCTCTGTACCTGCCTACCGGCAATACACGCATAAAGAAGGCAGTAGACTTTGTATCGCGCAAACAGGTACGTATGCAGAAATGCGATGGTGGAGTAGTGCTCTATCTCGACCAAGTGCCTACAGATGTCGACAAAGTAGTTGAGTTGGAGATGGCAAAGTAGAAAATACACATATATTAATATAACGTGAGTTCGACGGATTAGAATAACGTTAATTTCGTCGAACTCACGTCAATATATATTACTTTGCCAAGTATATTGTATTACTTTGCTAAGTATATTGTATTACTTTGTCAAGTATATTGTATTACTTTGCCAAGTATATTGTATTACTTTGCCAAGTATATTAACTGCCCCTGAAAACATAGAAAAACACATACGATGAGAATTATACAATACTTGCTGAACAAGAATAGTTGTCTATGCTATGTGCTGTTTCTGACATTAAAGGAAAGTATACACTATTGGGCTATTTTCTGAATCTCTTTGCCACAGCCGAATAGCCGCAGCGTTGGCACAATGGCTCAACAGCTGTGTGGTTGGTAAAACCATTGTATAGAGCTGTGGCACGTGTAGAGGCGAGTATATGCTGCAAGCTCTGTTCAAACAGATTGCCAAGGCTAATGTCGCCATTATGGTCGAGACAACAAGGCACTACTGTTCCGTCTACCAAAACTCCTATTTGGTTGCGAAGTGCATGGCAGAACATTTCCTCCTCGTTGTAAGTGTCGTGTTGAAGGTCAGGCCATTCAAACATATTGTCGTTCTCAATGTATAGATAGTCGGCAAGTTTCCATCCATCGTATCTTTTAACCCAAGGTTGAGGCACATGGTTGGCTATAAGCTCAAGTATGTTGTCGTTCATACTGTTGTGTCCGCCCTCGTTCCATAGGCGCAGCACAATGACGCAACCTCTATGTGCAGCCTCCTTAGCAAAAGTCATCACCTCGTCTATATACTCTTGCAGGTTAGCCTTGCCGTTGCCCTCGTGCGAGTGCAACGAAATCTGTAGCTTGTGGGGTAGGGCATCAAGCATATCCGTGCGCTTGTTCAGCAGTGTGCCATTGGTAGTAAGCACAGGCACAAATCCCTTTTGCCTTGCCATAAGTACAAACTGCGGCAACTGAGGATGAAGGAAAGGCTCGCCCATAAGGTGGAAGTAAAGAAACTTTACCTCACCTTTCAGTCGGTTGGTCAGGGTATCAAATTCCTCCAACGTCAGCGTATGCTTCTCCCTTGTGGTTTTAGGACAAAACACACAATTTAGGTTGCACACATTCGTTATTTCAAGATAGCATCTGGTTATCATACATCACTTTTTACGCACCACCTTCTTTACCACCTTCTTAGGTTTCTTTTCCATTCCCGGAAGATCTTTCAATATAGTGGCTTTTATAATTCTTACATCCTCAAGTGGACGGTCGTTTTCATCACGTTCCACACGTTGAATGCGGTCTACAACATCCATCCCTTCAAGCACTTCGCCAAATACCGTATATCCGCCATCAAGATGTGGCGTGCCGCCAATATTGGTATATGTCTCCAGCATTTCGTCTGTCATCTGTATGCTGTCGCCAAAGAGTTTATGCAGATTGTCGCGTCCACGTTGCAGTCCCTTCTCGTCCTGCTTCTTGCCATATACTATATAGAACTGCGAACTGCTTGATTCTCGTTTCGGATTAACATCATCAGGCTCGCGTGCAGCCGCAAGCGCTCCTCTTTTATGGTATATCTGTGGCAGACGTATCTCGGCTGGAATGTTATAGTCGAGTGAGTGGTCGCCAAGTATAGCCCCTTTAGGAGCATTCTTGCTGTAAGGGTCGCCTGCCTGAATCATAAAGTCGGGTATAACACGATGAAACAACAGCGAGTCGTAGAAATGGTGTTCCCTTATCAGTTTAAGAAAGTTGTCACGATGTAATGGTGTCTCATTATACAGCGCCACTCGTATCTTGCCCATTGTGGTTTCAATAAGCACCTCCGGTCGTCCCGTATTCTTTGCTGTCTGTGCGCTAACAGCGATGCCCATCACAAATAGCGAAATGATGAGTAATATCTTCTTCATGTATCGTATGTTTTAAATTTTTGTATCTTACCAAGATAATGATCTATGTTGGTTGCCGCTGATTATCTTGTATATTGTTGCGGTACAAATGTACGATAAAAAAACGGAAAAAACAAATCCTAATACTCATTACATGTGTTCGAGCGGTTTTAGAGCCATACTTGACATCAAGTATCCCGAATATGAAGAAAGCCGCTAAAGGTGACATGAATGCTCTTGCAGATTATCCTGCTCTTATGGAGAATGCCGAAGAGTTTGGTTCTAAGATGGAAAATGCTCAAGACGATATGTCTGCTTCGTAATGGTCACGCTTAAGAAGACCACAAACAAAAAACTAACTGCTATTCAACAGATGAATTAAGCTTTTAAAAAAAGTATATTGGGTGTGTTGCTCCAGTGTTCATGGGATGACACACCCTCTTTTATAGAGCATGTCGGAAGAGTGATAAAACGATAACGTATTCATCGGCCAATGATAACGTATACGTCAGCCGATGGATACGTTAGTTACAAATACCACTCTAACGACAAGCCGAAAGTCAAGTTCATGCATGCAATTGACCGACGTAATACATAAAAAAGCGTACAACCAAAATCAATATGATTTCAGTTGTACGCCTTTTAGTATGCTTGGCATGAGAAATCATTTGTCTTTAATAATAAGGTGTTTCCTCTGCTTATTAATCCGGTGTATACACAAAAGTGCATTATATTTGAAATTTAATATCTTTTTGTGGTGTAATACCGAACTTTTGTTTATATTTGCATAAACTTAGCTGCACTCGGCAAACAGAGAGTAAACTCTCTTTGCACTCGTTGGCAAAGTATTTGCATCCACAAGAGATTTAATACTATACATCATTAAAAACATGTTTTAGCTTATGAGTAACAAACTGAACTTCATTATCACGGGAGCTACAGCGGCAATGCTTTTGTTGCCGGTGAAGACAGATGCCCAGAAACTGGCATTGGGACTGCGTAGCACTATTCCTGCGTCAGTATTGCAGAAACCCATGAGGACAACTCCTGCCGTATTGCGCAAACAGGAACAGAAGCTGGAAGACCGCTATCCGTTGCTTTTCAAGGGGACGGTGCTTAGAAACAGCTTCAACTCCGGACTTAAGGAGTTGCGCCACGGTGGCAACATATCCCCATTGTCTCTTGAACCGAGAGTGCCGTTGAGAACGGCAAAGACGGTGTCGGGCAGAGAGCTGTGGGGAAGCGTAGTGGATGATGCCACGTGGGGAGACAACGGCAAAGCCTATGGTTTCTATAAATTCAATGCCGTGAGCAACATCGCCGTAGAGGCGCTGGGACTAAACAAGTATATCTGTCCTAACGGCGGCGGTGCCATTGTCGGCGACAAGCTGTACACCGTGAACTATACCGCTTATCCTGGAGTTATATTCGCTTCGCTATATGTGTTCAATACAGAGACGTGGGAGAGGGAAGGAGACATTGTCGACCTGAACGATTATTCTCTCATTGCCTGCGAGACGGCAACAGCCGACGACGGCACGGTGTACGGAGAGTTCTTCAATTCCGACGCCAGCGCAATGGAACTCGGCATAGTGGACTACCCGAACAAGACACGCACTACTATCGGAACACTGGGGCATCAGTATGTTGCCCTCGGCATGACAAAAGACAATGTGCTGTATGGTGTAGCCGAAGACGGCAACCTCTACAAGATAAACACATTGACGGCGGAAGAGAAACTGATAGGAGCCACAGGCGTAAGTCTGATGAACAGCGAACAGAAATACTACTATCAGAGTGGTGAGATAGACCAGAAGACGGGCGTCTTCTATTGGGCATGTGTTGATGGCGCCGGTTCATCAAAGCTTTATACGGTAGACCTCACTACAGGTGCTGCAGAAGTAGTGGGAGAGTTTGCCAACAACAATATGATAATGCTCCTCACCGTGCCGGAGGCTCTTGCCGACGGTGCGCCGACGGCAGCGACAGACTTGACAACACATTTCACAGACGGTAACCTGAACGGTACCATTTCATTCAAACTACCTACAACAAATATAAAAGGTGACAACCTTACAGGTGATGTGTCATACTCCATTTCCGAGGGTGCTGATGTGCTTGCCAGCGGCAGCGGCGCACCAGGTGCCGACGTTACGGAAAGCCTGACTTTCGATATAGACGGACTGAAGAATATTAAAGTTTCCACTTCCAACTCAGAGGGTAAGGGAGAGATAGCTAAGACTACGATGTATGTAGGCTACGACACTCCTAAGGGAGCAGGAAACATAAGTCTCGCTATCAACGAAGAGACTGGTGACGTAAGTCTTTCGTGGGATGCCGTTACGGAAGGTGTCAACGGAGGATATGTGGGCGATGTGAAATATGATGTCGTTAGATATCCTGACAAGACCGTTGTTGCCAAGGGCATTACGGAAACGAGCTTCAGCGACAAGATTACAAGCAAGGACTTTAAGGCTTATGCCTACGGCGTGAAGGCTTACAACGACAAGAAGACAGGTGAAGAGGTCCGCTCCGACTATAAGGTATATGGTGATGCCATTAACCTTCCGTATTCAGAAGGGTTTGACAGTGAGGATGCCATGGCTTACTTCACCATCATCGATAACAACAACGACGACTCAAAGTGGTTCTATAATTATACCGACGGCAACGGCGAGGCAAGATATAAATATAATAAGGATAATGTGGGCGATGACTGGCTCATCACTCCTCCGCTCAAGGTGGAGAAAAACAAGGTATACACCGTGAAGTTCAAGGCAAGGTCTTACAGATCTTCTCTTGTAGAGAAGCTTGAGGTGAAATACGGTTCCAGCAATACAGTAGAAGGTATGACGACAGAGCTGCTGCCTGCAACGGAACTGCCGGGAGCATACACGGAATTTACCAAGGAGATTACTGCTACGGAAGACGGCAAGCTCTTTATAGGCTTCCATGCTGTCAGTGAGCCAGACCAGTACTATCTGCAGCTTGACGATATAAGCGTGAGTGCCGGTATGACGGCTTCTGCTCCGGCAGCGGCAGACAACTTCACGGTCGTTCCTGCCGAGAAGGGAGCAATGAGTGCAACGATCAGTTTCACTGCCCCGACGAAGGCTATCAACGGTGCTGACCTTTCAGACAAACTGAGCTTCAGGATAAAGCGTGGAGGCGTTGTCATCAAGGAACTGACAGATGTGGCTCCTGGCTCTAAGCAGACATTCGTTGATACAACTCCAGAAAACGGATTCAACTCCTATAGTATAACATCTGCCAATGCAGACGGCGACGGACGCACAACGGAACCTGTTGACGCTTATGTGGGTATCGACACTCCAAGTTCTCCGGTACTGAACATTGCAGACAATACCTCTTCCGTAAAGGTTACATGGACCGACAAGGAGGAAGGTGAAAACGGAGGATATGTTGACACGCAGAAGACTTCGCACAAGTTCTATACCCTTGAGGATAGCCCATATGGAGAAATTCCTTCGCTTGAAGCGAAAATACCTGTAGGCACAAACTTCTATGACTATTCTTTCGTTACCAACGAAGGTGAACAGAGTCTTGTGCGGTTCGGCGTTACGGCGGTTAACGAAACGGGCGAAGGCTCCGTCGGGTACACTCCGTATATGGTTGTGGGCAAACCTTACGACACTCCGTTCTTTGAGAGCTTCCAGGGTGCAGAACAGACTTACGACATGTGGTGGACACTGAAGAAAGACTTCACCATAGGTCTCACCCTGGAGTCTTCTGACGGCGATGGCGGCAGCTTCGCAATGCGTAGCGATGCCAACGATGGAACAGGTATAATCGGCTCAGGTAAGATTTGTCTTGCTGGCACTACCAACCCGATGCTCATCTTCAGCCACATGGCTGAAACGGGGTCTAACGCCAAGCTTGTCGTTTCCGTGCAGAAGCCGGATGGAAGCATAGAGGACCTGAAGACAATAGATGTCTCTACTGATGATGGAGGCTGGGTTCGTGAGTCTATATCACTGAAGCCGGAACTGGCATCTCTGCCGTATGTCATCTTCAGATTTACCGGCACGGTAAATCTCGGAGAGAGGATATATCTGGATGAATTCTATGTTCGCGACATACATAACAGCGACCTTACTCTGAGGAATTTCACTGCTCCAGCACGAATCAAGAAGGGCGAAACGGCAAAGGTTGAAGTTACCGTGAGCAACTTCGGCAGCACTCCTGCAAAGGACTATAACGTGAAGCTCTATGCCGGCGACAAACTCGTTGACAGCAAGGAGGAGAATGCGGAACTTGCTCCGCTCGCATCAAAGACCTATTCGCTGGACTATGCTTCGAGCGTGATGGAGCAGAACGATGCCGTTGAACTGAAGGCAGAGGTGGCATATGATACGGACATGAATCTTGATGACAACACGAAGACTGCATCTGTGGCATTTGATATTTCCAACAAACCACGTCCGACTAATGTTGATGCAACGGAGAGCGGTGATGGTAGCGTGAAGGTTTCTTGGACTGCTGTCTCTCCAACAGTAGCTGAAGTAGAAGACGGATTCGAGAACTATGACTCATGGACTATGGATAAGTTTGGTGAATGGACAGGACTGGTTGGCACTTCAACACCTGCCGATGCCGCGGCAGGTAGTCTGTTCCCAGGTATTGAGTATCCGAACCAGGGAGAACGGTTTGCATTCATACTTGCTGATCCGCTGACGGACTGGATTACTCAGGAGATTCTCGACACCGAACCTGCTCTCATGCCTCATGGCGGCAGCAAATATCTTGCTTCATTATACAAGTGCAGCAACAACCCTAACCTCCAGGACTATTACGATGCAGACAACTGGCTCATCAGTCCTGCGCTGAGCGGAAGAAAGCAGACCATATCCTTCTGGGCTTCCAACAGCATGACGGATGGATTCCCGTTGCCGGAGACCTTCGAAGTGTTGTATTCTACTGAGGGAACGGATATCAGCAAGTTCGTGAAGATCGGCGACAGCCGCACCCTAAGCAGTTGCGAGTGGGAAGAGATAAAGGTGGAGATTCCGGAAGGAGCAACACGCTTTGCCATCCATCAGACCACAAGCAACGAAACGAACTTCCTTTTCAAGATAGACGACATCAAGTATGAGTCTGGCTCCGGAAAGGTTACCGGTTACAATGTTTACCGTGACGGCACTTTGCTGAAGACTCTTGATGCAGAGAAACTGGAGTTTGTCGACAATACTACAGAAAAGGGAAAGACATATGTGTATGCGGTAACGGCATTGTTTGCTGACGGTGAGTCTGAGGCAACCTTGGCAACGGCAATAACAACCGACATAGAATCAATAGAGAATGTGCTCAAGGCTTCTTCTTACGATGTATACACCATCGACGGCAAGCTCGTCGGTACGGGTCTTTCAACTCTGAAGAATTTGAAGGCAGGCTCTTACATCATCAACGACCAGAAGGTTATCATCAGATAAGTCGCCGACATATCGATAACCCAACTAAATCGAGTAGGAAGAAAACTGCTTTGTTTTCCTCCTACTCGATTGTTTATTGCTTTATAGTATTGCGGTTAAAACCAAGTCTTGAACGTAGCCACATCTCCTATGGCTGCTGCTTCTGTTGTTCAATATACTCCTTAACAATCATGCCAAACTCCTTTTTGAAGCATTGTGAGAAGTAGCGTGGTGTTGAGAATCCCACACGATAAGCCAGTTCGTTAATACGTATATCTGGCTGTTGTCTTAGTATTCGGCAAGCCTCCTTCATACGTATAGAGTTTATGAAGGCCGTGATGTTCTGTCCGGTAGTTGCTCTCAGTTTGTTATAGAGCGACGATGAACTGATGCATAGATCGGCCGCCAATTGTTCTCTGCCATAATCGCTATCCGTAATATGCTCCATAATCTTGGCTATGACATTCTCTACGAATATCTTTTCCGGACTGCTATAGTGTTGTTCCTCAACATTGAAGTCGGTTTGTTGCTGGAAGCGCTGACGTATACGTTCGCGGTTCTTTATTATGTTCATAATGCGCAGACGCAAATCCTCAAGGTTGAAAGGCTTTGTTAGGTAAGCGTCGGCACCTACGCGGAATCCCTCGTTGCGGTCGTCGTTCTGCGTTTTAGCTGTAAGCATTATAACAGGCAATTGGGCAAAGTCCTCGCTTTGTTTTATCCAGCGTGTTAGTTCAATGCCATCCATAACTGGCATCATAACGTCTGTCACCACAATGTCCAACGCAGCCTTTTCTATTATGCGCTGTGCTCGTTCGCCGTTTGTGGCTGTCTGTACCTTAAAGTATGGCGACAGCAACGACGACATAAGCAGTAAAAGTTCGGTGTTGTCTTCTACCAATAGAATCGAGTATTCCTTGTCGCTATCGGATGTTGATTCGTCTGCATTGTTATGTATAGCCGTATCAGTTGTAATTGTGGATGTAGCATCTGTAGTAATATTATTTGTTGCAGCCACAGCCTGTACAGCCTGTGGCGACATAGATGTTGGTGCCACATTGATGTCTGCCGAAGCCATTGCAATCTCGTCCTCAGTATAGCTGTTGCGGTCTACTGGTATAGTGATGGTAAACTTGGTGCCTTTGCCCACCTCGCTTTCGCATTCAATGGTGCCATGATGCAGACGCACAAGGTCGCGAACCAATGACAGTCCTATGCCAGTACCCATTGTATTCATGCGTCGATAGTCGCCATCGAGGAATCGAGAGTAGAGGTGTCGCATCTTATCCTTGGATATACCAATGCCTGTATCGGCAACGGTTATAACAGCTTTTTTGTCTTTTATGTCAACACTTACACTAACGCTGCCACCCTCGTTAGAGTATTTCACAGCGTTAGACAGCAGATTATATAGTATCTTTTCAATCTTGTCGCCATCAAACCATGCCTTAATACCAAGGCAATTGACGTTCTGATTGAACGTAAGTTGGTTTTGGCTGAATATAGGCATGATGCTCTGGCAAGTCTCTTGGCAGAAATCTCCCAACAGTCCCTCGCTAACCTTAAGTTGCAGCTTGCCTGCCTGTGCCTTGCGCACCTCAAGTATCTGGCGCAACATACGTGTAAGGCGGCTAATGTTATTGTGTATTAAAGATGTGCGGTCGCGCAGTTCGGGATGCTCATTCTCAATACTGTCTGCCGAAGCCGATATAACCGTAAGTGGTGTAAGCAATTCGTGCGTGATGTTGGTGAATATTACAGCCATCTGCAATCTGTTCTTTGTGCGCAGACGGTCGCGATACCATTGCATAGCGGTGTATATACCACATATCAGCAAGCATATATATATAATGAATGCCCAAGTAGAAGCATACCATGGTGGCAACACTTTTATGTCGATAGAGTAGGGTAGCTCAGCCCAACGTCCGTTGCTGTCGGCTGCCTTAAGGTGCAACTTGTATCTGCCCGCTGGAATATTCTCGAACGAAGCCTTTCGTACATTGGCATCTACATAATGCCACTCGTGGTCGTAGCCCTCAAGGAAGTAGGCATACTTGCATAGATTGCTGTTGATATAACTAAGTATGGCAAACTCCACGGCAAATTTGCCCACCGATGCAGGTATAGTTATGTTGCGTATGTATTGCGGCATAGCTTCGCCTATGCGGCGCTGCATTGTAGAGTCGAGCTCGGCATAACGCTTGCCGTCTATGATGATATCGGTCACCATGATATTGCCAACTGGCATCCTCTCACCGTTCCTTGCCTCGGCTGTATTAACGCTTATTACGTTTTGACCAGATCCAAAGTATAGGTTGCTACCCATTTTGAAGCACGAACTTGGCATAAATACCATATCGCCCAAACCATTCTCCGAGGTATAGGAGATGTATTGTGCCTGCCCATCCTTGTCGAACCACAGGCATATAAGTGCATCATCTGCTGTAAGCCACAGACGATGTTGCGGGTCTTCCATTATCGAGAATATGCGGTCAAAGTCCCAGTGCAGTTCATTATTCATATTGTCAAACTGGTTCTTCTCCTTGTTCAGGCGGAAGAGGCCACCACTGTTTGATGTAGCCCAAATGTTTCTCTTAGAGTCTTCGTATATGTATATGGCATCATTAACGGCATAGTTGTGGTTCTTTGGGTTGAAGTATTCCTTGTGCAGAGAAGTGGGTTTAGCAAAATTTCCGCTTAGTCGCAAGATACCCTTGTTCTCTGTAGTCACCCATATATTGCCGTTCTTGTCTTCGCTGATGTTCACTACGTCAAGGTCTTCGCTCAGTCCGTATGCCTTGCCTTGCGGTGTAACCCAGCTTAGATGATGTCTTTCACCTACAAACATAATGCCCGTACGTGTGCGATGCAGAGCCTTCACAAAGTTGTCTTTCACAAATTGGCAGTTGCTGTTGTTGTAGATAGTGGTCTTTCCGTCCTTTATCCCCAGCACTCCATAGCTGTTGCTTGCCAACCATATACCACCATCTTGAGCTTCGGCTATCGAAGAAATGTGTGTTATAAGTGCAGAGTATTGCACAGAGGCAAGAGTTGGAATCTCGTTGTTGATGAGTGTTCGGTGTGTGTCTATATTATATAGAGCAATTCCGGCTGGTGCCAATGATATCCAGAAGTTGTGTCCGTCTTTGCTGTATATTGACTTTACACGATTTGCAATAGCGACATCGGGTATAACCTGCATCTTGTCGAAAATAGTAGGCTGGGTGTTTATGTGGAATATACCGTTGTTGAATGTTTGTGCCCATATATTGCCTTTTCCGTCGGTGCAGATATCGTTTACGTTGCGTATAGCGTAGCTATTGTCGCTGTCTCCTATGTTGTTGTAGTAGGTAAAGCCTTTTTCGATATTCTTCTCGTCGAGCACACCAATGCCATATCGTGAGCACGTCCATATGGTATGTGTCACGGGGTCATGTATAATGCGGTAGTTTATGCCAGTTGCTTTATCGCCGTGGAATAAGTCTATATATCCAGGATTCTTGAAGTTTTTAGGATTTGCAAGATATTTAATTCCACCCCCCCAAGTATTTATCCACAATCTGCCATGCGGGTCGAGCATAAGCATATAGGTATAGTCATTCGAAGGTAGGTCGTATTTGTACATCACACGGCGCGAACGGTCCATACGATACAGACTTTTTGACCATGTACCGATGTATAAATTGCCATTGTTGTCTTCTGTAAACGATTTTGCGTTGATGTATGGCATAGGCTTACGTTTTCCGTCAGTCTCTACCATAGTGGTGTTAGTGTGGTTGTAAAACTTAAATACTTTGGTCTGATGGCTGTAGCTGTATATGCCATCATCGGTGCCAATCCACAGTGTTCCATCGTGCGAAGTGTATAGTGTATATATTTCGCGCGACCGTTCGCCCTTAAGATTATATGTTGTAAAGTGTCCTGTTTGCTTGTTCATGCACACCAGTCCGTTGCGTGTTCCTATCCACATACAGTTGTTCTTGTCTTCTGCCATAGACAGTACAGCGTTGTTGGGTAGGATGTTAGGTGTTGTTACATCGCTGCGGTAGGATGTAAATCGATAGCCGTCGTACGACTTTATGCCCGAGTTGGTGCCCATCCACAAAAGTCCCTGACTATCAATAAGCATACACTTTTGCTCTACCGAAGCAGGTGGATTGATAGTGTTCAGCACACGAATATTATAAGGGGCTGCATTTGCAGAAATATTAAATGCGTACAAAATGCCCAATATAATAAGGTGTATAAGTATGGCAAAGTTTTTAAGTCTCATGTTAAATAGATATTATTTATGTTGCAAAGTTACGAAAAAACCTTTGTTTACGTTAATCGTTATGTACGTAAATTGCTAAAATAGGTATGCTATTAGTGATTTTCCACAATCTTAATGATATTGTCTACGCAAATAATGCTAATTGTACATATTGGATATTAAACTTTTATAATTTTGCAGCAGTCAACCGGACAATATAACCGAATAAAAATAAGTAGTAACTAAATAACCAAATCATTTATGGAACAAACGTTCTTATTGACAGCTGCGCGGAAAGCAATGCTTGTTGCGTTCTTTGCAACAGTTCCCGCCTTTAGCCTGCCTTCTTTGGCAGACACTGTTAAGTCAGTAAACATCCAGCAGCAAGCTGGTAAAGTAAAGGGTCAGGTATTCGACTCGAATGGCGAGCCCGTTATTGGTGCTTCTGTCAAGATTGTAGGACAGAAGAACAGTGGTGCCATTACTGATATCGACGGCAACTTTGTTATCGATGCTCAGAATGGTCAGTCTCTCGAAATTACTTATATAGGTTTTAAGCCTAAGACTGTTAAGGTTAATGGCTCTACACTCAGCGTAAAGCTTGAGGACGACTCACAGCTTCTTAACGACGTTGTGGTTGTAGGTTATGGTACAATGCGTAAGAAAGACCTTACTGGTGCTGTAGTACAGATTGACGCAAAGAAGTTTGCCGACCAGAACCCGGGTTCTGTTCAGGATTTGTTGCGTGGTACTCCAGGTCTTCAGATTGGTATGGATACATCTGCCAAGGGTAGTGGTGCTTCCATCCAGTTGCGTGGTCAGAACTCATTGTATACATCAGCCTCTCACAACTCTCCATTGATTATTCTCGATGGTATGCAGTTTGGTGGTGAGCTTTCGGAGATTAATCCTGAAGACATCGCCCAGATTGATGTATTGAAGGATGCCTCTTCGGCTGCCATATATGGTGCCAAGGCTGCCAGTGGTGTAATCATCATCACTACAAAGAAAGGTAAGTCGGGCAAGCCAACCATCAACGTCAGCGCCAACTTGTCTGCCAACACCAAGGCTCAATACCGCAAGGTTTTCTCTGCCTCTGATTATATGCGCTACCGTGAGGACTGGTTCAAGGCCACAACTTATGGATACGACGAGAATGGCAAGTGGGGGTATTATGGCAAGGACAGTAAAATTCCTGCCGGCTATTATGATAATGTAGAGAATGCTCAGAAGCTCTATGGCGTTACATCTGAGCAGTGGGCCACAATGGGCTCTAAGACATTGGGTGCCGATGAGAGTATGCTTTCTCTTTATGCACGTCGTATGGGATTGGACGAGGCAGCCTATGTAATGAACAACTTCCTTGCCGGCAAGAGCTACAATTGGGAGGATGCCACATTCCGCACAGGCTTCAACCAGGACTACAACGCAAGCATCTCTGGTGCATCAGATAAGGTGAACTATTACCTCAGCTTTGGCTATTTGAAGAATCAGGGTGCCATTCAGGGTGATGACTACCGTACATACCGTTCGAACATGAAGATCAATGCCAAGATTACAGATTGGCTTGAGGTAGGTGCCAACGTCAACTTCCAGGATCGTTCGGATGAGTCAAGTCCTGTGCCAATGGGTGGCAACTATTGGGATGCAAACCAGTTGCGCGAGTCGCCTTATTCTTCACGTTACGACGAGAATGGCAACGAGATGCAGTATCCGCGTAGTGGCAACCCAACCAATGGTGGCTACAACTACCACTTCGATCAGCAGTACATCGATTTGGAGAAGGGTCAGACAATATTGAATACAATCTTCAATGCCAAGCTCACATTGCCGTTCGGCTTTACCTATTCATTCAATATTGCTCCACGTTTCCAGTGGCATTTCGACCGCTATTTGATGTCTGCCGAACTTCCTAACAGCGACCCTGCAACACGTGGTGCCAACCGTAAGTCGTCAAAGAACTTCGACTACACTCTCAATAACACCCTTACATGGGACCGCACATTCAACAAGGACCATCACTTTACCGTGACATTGGTACAGGAGGCAGAGGAGTATCGTTATTGGAGCGACGCCATCGAGGCACGTAATATAACTCCTACAGATGTATTGGGTTTCCACTATCTGGCAGGTGCCAATAAGTCGCAGAGTAATTTCTGGACAAGCGACACCCACTCTACAGCAGCAGCCTACTTAGGTCGTCTGTTCTATGGATACAAGGATCGTTATATGTTCACAGGTACAGTACGTCGCGACGGCTATTCTGCATTCGGATCTAACAACCCATGGGCTACATTCTGGTCGGTAGGTGGTAGCTGGGTATTCTCTGAGGAGGATTTCCTGCGTCAGCCTTGGCTCGATTATGGCAAGCTCAGAGTATCTTACGGTACCAATGGTAACCGTTCGTTGTCAGATACCTATCTTGCTCTGTCTAACCTCTCTGATGGTGGCAAGATGGCATACTACAAGTATGGCACAACAAGCCAGACTATCCTCAACGCCCTCTCAATCAGTCGCCTTGCCAATCCTAACCTTGAATGGGAGAAGACATCTGCCATCAACATAGGTCTCGACTTTGCTGTTCTTGGTCAGCGTCTGTCAGGTAGCATCGAGTGGTACAACAAGACCACAAAGGATATGATTATGGCACAGCGTCTGCCTAACTTCACTGGTTTCGGCAGCATAACAACCAACTTGGGTGAGGTTACTAACCAGGGTTTCGAAATCACATTGAACTCTAAGAACATCGAGCTTCCTAACTTCAAGTGGGGCACATCGGCAGGTTTCTCTTACAACAAGAACCGCATCAAGCACCTCTACTACGATTACGACGAGAATGGCAACGAGCGTAGCGATACATCCAACGGATGGCACATCAACAAGCCTATCGGCGAGATATGGTATTGGCAGGTAGACGGCATATGGCAGGCTGATGAGGCTGCCGAGGCTGCTAAGGTAAACCAGAAGCCTGGTGACCCGAAGGTTAGAAACAACTATACCGAGGACGACAAGATTAATGCCGACGGTTCACGCACACCAGTATACAACGACAAGGATAGAGTGTACCTTGGTACAACCAATCCTCCTATCTACTGGAACTTGCGCAACGACTTCACCTTCTTCAAGAACCTCACATTCTCGTTCTCTATGTACTCGTACATGGGACACAAGAGCTTGAGTGGCAACTACTTGAACGGTGACAACTCTGGTTCAATGTTCACCAACACTTGCAACACATATGCAAAGAGCTATTGGACACCAGACAACCCAACAAACAAGTATGCACGTCTTAATGCTGTAGGTCCTTCAGGATGTACAGGTGTAAACAAGCTCTACAACCGTAGCTTTGTACGTCTCGACAACATCAGTCTTGGCTACACCATTCCTCAGGAACTTACACGCAAGCTTGGTGTTGAGAAGGTACACATCACAGCTGGTGTAAACAATGTATGTACATTCGACAGCTGGGAGTATGGTGATCCAGAGACAGGTGGTTACGCCAACCGTCAGTTCTTATTCGGTCTTAATGTAACACTCTAAAACGTTCAATCAAAATGAAAAAGAATATAAGCAAATTATATAGAGGTGGTCTGTTCATAGCTTTGGCAACTTCGATGATTTCGTGCGGTGACGACTTCTTGAAGCAAGACCCTCTTTCGTTCTACGAGCCAGGTACTACATATAGTACAGAGGCTGGTCTGCAGGCTGCGCTTACTCAGTGCGACAAGCAGCTCAAGACATACATCATCGACAACAACTGGAACAACATTGGTCTGGCTACCAACTATCTTATGTCTGATGTTGGCATGTATGCCAAGACCGATATGGGTGGCGGTTTCCAAGACAACTTTGATGCCAAGCTTACTCCTACATCTGGTATGGCTGGCGGTGGCGACGGCAACTATATGCAGCGCTTCTGGGACCAGGGCTTTGCCATGGTTAAGTATGCCAACTCTGTGCTCTCTTATGTAGACAAGGTTCAGGGTCTTGCCGATAATGTGCGTGACGCCTACAAGGGACGTGCCTACTTCCATCGCTCTTACGCCTACTACAACCTTACACTCCAGTTTGGCGACATACCTTTGATTACAAAGCTTATGACTGTGCCAAAGCAGAACTACAAGTCTACAAGCAAGACAGCCATCTTCGAGATGCTTCAGAACGACCTTGAGTTTGCCGTAAAGCATGTGCCAGCTCAGGCCAATATGCAGTACGTAGGTCAGGTTAACCAGGAGGCTTGTATGGAGCTCCTTATCAAGGTGTATCTTGTAAACGGCGAATATAAGAAAGCCGAAGACCTTGCCACCGACCTTATCAGCAACCACGGCTTGCACCTTATGACTCAGCCATTCGGTACATGGCAGCCTTCAGGTTGCGAGACTACATGGAAGGTTACACGCAACGTAGTATGGGACTTGCACCGCACACCAAACGTATGCAATCCAGAGAACAAGGAGACCATCATGGCCATTATCAACTCCAACGACGAGGACCACCTCAACTACAACGTTATGCGTGCCATGTTTGCCCACTGGAGCAACGGCGTAATCAAAGACCCTCACGGTCTGGGAGGTCCTGGTCAGTGTATAGCACGCAACAACAAGAATTACAATGAGACTTTGGACTGGACACGTGCTATAGGTCGTGGCATTGCCCTTAACCGTACATCGTTCTTCTACAACAAGACTATCTGGAACCAGGATGGCGAGACCGACTGGCAAGACCTTCGCCATAACCGCGAGGTAGGCAACTGGCTTGAGATGGAAGACTTGAAGTACAACAACCCTAAGTCTGACTTCTATGGCAAGAACTATCAGCTCTATGCTACCGAGGACTACGTGAAGGACGGCAAGGTAATTGTGAAGAAGGGCGACATCCTCTGTGGTGACACTATCCGCAGTTGGTATCCTACACCTCTTTACCAGTGCTACATTCTCGACGTTCCTAACGAGAACAACATGGGTGCCAACCAGTTCCATGGTGCTTCGGGCAAGGGATGTAATGGTGATATGTATCTCTTCCGTCTGGCCGAGACATATCTGCTCCGTGCCGAGGCTAAGTTCTATCAGGGCAATGCTACAGGTGCAGCCGCCGACGTTAACGAGATTCGTAAGCGTGCCAATGCCAAGAAGATGTACACTACAGTATCTATAGGCGACATTATGGCAGAGCGTGCCCGCGAGCTTTATCTTGAGGAGTTCCGTCAGGCCGAGATGGTTCGTGTGTCTTGGTGTCTTGCCAAGAGTGGCATGCCAGACGAGTGGGGCGATACCTACAGTCTTGACAATTGGGACAAGCAAGAGGGTACCGACCTCAATGGCGGTAGCTACTGGTTTAAGCGTTGCACACGCTACAATGTGTTCAACCAGCCTTACGGCAAGGGTACATCTGGTCCGCAGAACTTCGAGTATAAGATAAACAAGCACAACATGTTCTGGCCTGTACCCAACTCGGCTATCACAGCCAACAACAAGGCTCAGCTCCGTCAGAACTTTGGCTACGATGGCTACGATGCCAATGTGCCAATGTTCACCGATTGGAAGGAAGCTGTTGCTGATGAGGATTCGGCCAACTAATGGTTGCTTTAGTCTTACTCTAATGTAGTGACATTAGATAATAATAAATAAAAACGAGCCAAGGGTTATTCTTGATAATCCTTGGCTCGTTTATTGTTTGTAGTTCCTTTGTTTGTAGTTCCCACAGAATTCACAGAAAACACAGAAGCCTACGGGGGTAAGTTTTTTTTGAATCCACAGAATGGCCTACGCTTCGCGAGGCAAGAATCCACAGAAATGAAGGGGATATTAGCAATCAATTCTGTGCACACCATTTTCTCCCCCTTTAGTAAGCCTCCCTATACTTGTTCTCGTCCTTATCCTCAAGCATAGACAGATAGCTCTGATAGCGCGATGCGGCGATATAGTGTTCTTCCACAGCCTTTAGTACAGCGCAACCCGGTTCGTGTGTATGTGTGCAGTTGTTGAATCGGCAGTCCTTAGAGAAGTGAAAGATATCCTTAAAGTAGCTTGTCAGCTCTTCGGGCTCAATATCGAAAGTACCGAAACCCTTAATGCCCGGAGTGTCGATAAGGTAGCCACCCTCTGGCAACAGAAGCATTTCGCTAAAGGTAGTGGTGTGCATGCCTGTGTTGTGAGCATCGGATATAGACGACGTGCGCAGGTTGGCACCTGGCAGTATATAGTTGATGAATGTCGACTTGCCCACACCGCTGTTTCCGCTCAGTAGCGTAATCTTGTCCTTAAGCAAAGGCTTAATAGCATCCATGCCGTATCCGGTAGTGGCCGACACAGCCACGCACTTGTAGCCAATAGTTTCGTATAGCTTCATCATCATGTCTTGGTAGTGGCACTCCTCTTCAGACAGTAGGTCGGTTTTGTTGAACACCAATACCGTAGGTACGCTATACGCCTCGGCCGTAGCAAGGAAGCGGTCTATAAAGATGGTGCTTGTTTGCGGATAGTTTACCGTAACTATAAGGAAAGCTTGGTCTACATTGGCAGCAATGATGTGGCTTTGCTTGCTAAGGTTCTGCGACTTGCGTATTATGTAGTTGCGTCGGTCGCAGATGGCGGTAATAAATGCTGTTCCCTCCTGATTGCGCACAATCTCCACGATGTCGCCCACAGCCACCGGGTTGGTGCTGCGAATGCCTTTAAGTCGGAAGTTGCCCTTAATCTTGCAGTCTACAGTCTGGTTGTCGTCCGTACGTACTGTGTACCAGCTGCCAGTGTTCTTTATTACTAATCCAGTCATTATTTAAAAGTAAAAAAGTAAAAGAGTAAAAAAGTAAAAGGGTATAAGGAGTAAAAAAGCTGTTTAAAAGTAAAAGGGTAAAGGAGTAAAGGAGTAAAAAGAGCTGTTTAAAAGTAAAAGGGTGTTTTAAAGTAAAAAAGTAAAAGAGTAAAAAAGGTTAATAGACAGTATTTTCTGTATCAGCCCTATTTTTTACTCTTTTACTTTTTTACCTTTTTACTTTTAAACAGCTCTTTTTACTTTTTTACTTTTTTACCTTTTTACTTTTATTAGACTGTCATAATTTCCTTCTGCTTAGCAGCGAGAAGATCGTCAACCTTCTTGACAAACTTGTCGTGAATCTTCTGCAACTCGTTCTCGGCATCCTTCTCAAGGTCCTCAGACAGTCCGTCCTTGATAGCCTTCTTCAGCTTGTCCTTGGTTTCCTGACGTGCGTTGCGAATCTCCACCTTAGTGCGTTCGCCAATCTTGTTGCATTGCTTAACAAGCTCCTTACGGCGTTCCTCAGTAGGCTGTGGAATGCCAAGGCGGATAATCTCGCCGTTGTTCTCTGGTGTAATACCTACATCGCTGTCCATAATAGCCTTTTCAATCTCGCGAATCTGCTTCTTGTCGAAAGGACGGATAGCGATAGTACGAGGGTCGGGCACAGTGACATTTGCCACCTGGTTAAGCGGAACCATAGAGCCCCATGAGCTAACCTTCACTCCATCGAGTATTGCTACGTTGGCGCGTCCGGCACGGATGCGGGCAAGCTGCTCCTCCAAGTACATGGCACCCATCTCCATGCGCTCCTCAGCACCACCTAATGTTTCTTTTACGTCTATCATAATTATTGTAGTATTAGTTTTATATCTTGTATAACTTCTGATATTTGCATATTACTTTGCAAATTTACAGAAAATACTTGATAATACTATATCTTTTATGCAGAAAAAACAGGTTCTTCCGATATTTTGAGTGATACAAACTGGGGTTTATCGTGGAGGTTGGCATCTTGATGTTCGTATAATGGACGTATAATTTATAGCTCGTATAATGGACGTATAATTTATAGCTCGTATAATTAACGTATAATTTTACTTGTAGTTCTTTTGTATGTAGTTCCCACAGAACGCACAGACCACACTCTAAGTTTGCAGAAGAAAGCAATTAGGCTAAATAATCAAGGTAAAACTATG